>Ga0182030_10000367_pt1 | contig 81633 bp, 73 predicted proteins | sample 812S3MmetaG_FD_121299 | JGI IMG/M metagenome (GOLD analysis project Ga0182030, IMG submission 121299) | Permafrost microbial communities from Stordalen Mire, Sweden - 812S3M metaG (Illumina Assembly) | ecosystem: Environmental > Terrestrial > Soil > Wetlands > Permafrost | place: Sweden... | reverse complement strand
CCATAGATAAGCGGGCACTATAACATACCATTTGGGATAAGCAAGGCTTAGCGCGGTAGCTGTTGCAAATGAGATAGATGCATGGCCGGATGGAAATGAAGGGCTGCCTTCACTGCCTGCCGGAATGATCAGCGTGTCTTGCTTGTAGGGCCTTGGTCTGTTCACTATATATTTAAGCACAATGGCAATACCACTGCCTACAGCAATATTCTCTAACACATAAAATGATTTTTGCTGCATCAGGTCATCGTGATTGATAGCGCTGGTAATGAATAAACCAACAGGCACAGCAAGGCTTACATACGTAGTGGTGTTCGAAACGCCTTGCATAAAATGTGTCATCCCCGCTGTTCTATGCTCAGTAAGCCTTTCAAGAAAACGTTGCTCGGCGTTTTGTGCTGAAACAATATTTAAAATGAAGGAACAAATGCAAAAGAGCATTACGCCCTTTCGCCAAATAGTTTTACGCATATTCTTAGAGGTTAGCCATGCTTTCTTCCAATACTTTTATTTTTGCTTCCGCATCGGCTTTTTTCTTTTGTTCCAGAGCAATGATTTCAGGTTTTGCGTTTTGAACGAAGCGCTCGTTGCTGAGTTTTTTATTTATGGATTCAAGAAAACCTTCGAGATATTGAATTTCTTTCGATAGCTCATCTTTTTGATTTGTTGTATTAATAACTGATTCGGTTTCTAAAAAGAATTTTTCTTTGCCGGAAACAACAGTAATAGCCTTGTTAGCAGGTTCTGCATTGTAAAAAATTAAAGAGGCGTTTGCTTGTTTTGCAAGAATAGATTCAAATTGTTTATACGCATCGGCGTATTCAGAAAGAATATAAATCTTGACTAATTCTTTTTGTTTTAGCTGATTTTTGTTCCTTGAATCACGTATTGCAGTTATTGCATTCTTTAATAATTCTCCTTGCCTGAATATAACTTCACCAACTTCGCCATATTTCTCATATTGTTTCATACACAAATCATCGCTTTGTTCTTTCAGCAAATGATATATCTCTTCTGTTATAAAAGGCATGAAAGGATGGAGCAACTGCAACAATTCTTCAAAAAAATAAATTGTCTTATCGTAAATCCTTATTGCAATGGGCTGTTCAAAACCGGGCTTTACCCATTCCAGATACCAGCTACAGAAATCATCCCAGATAAGAGAATATATTTTTTTCAGAGCTTCACTTAATTTAAAGTTGTCAAATAAGTACTGTAATCCAGTTTTTGTTTCATTAATTCTGTTCTCAAACCATTCTGTCGCAAAACTATCAGCTTCCAACTCTGAACTCTGAACTCTTGACTCCCAACTGCGAACCAGTTTCAACGCATTCCACAGCTTATTATTGAAATTTCTTCCCTGCTCCAAACTGGCTTCATCAAATAATAAATCATTGCCGGCGGGAGAGGAGATCATGATGCCAAACCGCACTGCATCGGCTCCGTATTTGTCAATCAATTCCAATAAATCTGGTGAATTGCCAAGGCTCTTGCTCATCTTTCTTCCTTGCTTGTCACGCACCATGCCAGTGAAATACACATCACTGAACGGTTTCTGTTTCTTGAACTCATAACCTGCCATGATCATTCTCGCCACCCAAAAGAAAATGATATCCTGTCCGGTTACAAGAACAGAAGTCGGATAATAATAGTTGAAGTCTTTATTGTCAGGTTTAGTAATACCATTGAATACTTCAATAGGCCAAAGCCATGATGAGAACCAGGTGTCGAGTACGTCATCATCTTGGGTAAGCTCTGAGCTTGTATTTCCCGAATCTCGTAGCTGAATACTTGCAGCTTTTTCATCCTCCGCCAAATACACATTGCCGTTAGCATCGTACCATGCCGGTATGCGCTGCCCCCACCAAAGCTGCCGACTGATGCACCAATCCTTTACATTTTCCAACCAGTATTTGTAGGTAGCCAAAAACTTTTCAGCCGGATGTATTTTGATATCTCCACTTAAAACAGCATTCAGTGCAGGCCCTGCAAGCTCTTTCATTTTCACAAACCACTGTGTGGAAATTCTTGGCTCAACCACTGCATTGGTACGCTGGGAAAAACCCATGCGTGTCTGATAATCTTCTTCTTTGATTAGCAGCTCTTCATTTTTTAATTGTTCAACTGCTTTCTTTCTTGCTTCAAAACGGTCAAGCCCAACAAACACCTGTGCTGCTTCGCTTAAAGTTCCATTTTCATTTAATGTGTCAATGATGGGCAAATTATATTTCAGCCCGATATTATAATCGTTAATATCATGCGCCGGGGTTATCTTCAGTGCACCTGTGCCGAATTCCTTATCCACGTAATCATCAAAAATAACAGGCACTTCGCGGTTCACTAAAGGAACAATCACCTTCTTTCCTTTTAAATGCGCATACCGGTCATCGCTAGGGTTCACGCAAACCGCCGTATCTCCCATAATGGTTTCAGGGCGCTGTGTGGCGATGGCGATGTAGTCCGAACTCCCGACTATCTTATACTTTACATAATACAATTTCCCCGTTACCTCTCTATACTCCACTTCTTCATCGCTCAATGCAGTTTTAGCTGAAGGATCCCAGTTGATCATTCTTGCACCACGGTAAATCAGGCCTTTATTATATAATTCAACAAACACTTTGATGACCGCTTTATAATAATGGTCGTCCATCGTAAATGTAACCCTGTCCCAGTCCACGCTACAGCCAAGTTTTTCAATCTGGCTATAGATGATGCCGCCATATTTCTCTTTCCATTCAAAAGCATATTCTAAAAATGCTTCGCGGTTTAGCTGGTTCTTGTCAATTCCTTTTTCCTTTAGCATGCTCACCACCCTGGCTTCCGTTGCAATAGAAGCATGGTCGCTGCCGGGCACCCAGCATGCGTTATATCCGCTCATTCTTGCCCTTCTGACCAAGATGTCCTGAACTGTTTCGTTCAACGTATGGCCCATGTGCAGCACACCCGTTACATTTGGCGGAGGGATAACAACGGTATATGCTTTCCTGTTTTCATCGGGCTGGCTTCTAAAATACCCCTTTTCACGCCATTGCCTCATCCATTTTTCTTCAATCGGTGCCGGTATATAATTTTTGCTTAATTCCATTTTCGAATGGGTTGATATGTTCGTTTTTATTGGTTTGCAAAGGTAGGTATTGTTGAAGAAGGATGAGCAGGCTAAGCTGTGTACATGAATGGCAGGCAAAAAAAATTCCCCAATGAATGGGGAATAAAAAAAATTTCCAAATAAAAACAGAATAGAGTTAAATTCTCTTCATGATAGTTATTTGTCATAAGGTAAACACTGTGTTTCTATGCGAACCAATAAAGGTAGGACAATAGAAATACAAGCACAAGAAAACCAATACCTATCAGAGCTGTCTTTCCAGATTCTCCGAGGTGAAGGCCGTGTTGATTCTTTTCCATAAATTTTTAAATTTTGTGGTGAAACCATGTGATTACTAATCGGTTTCCTAGGGAATGGAACTTCAACAATATGAGGTTTCTTCAGTGGTATAGGGCAGGATGCCTTAGGGCAAAATCGTCAAGAGGTTAAATAAACGAGTCAAATATAAATGATATATTTCATAAAAAGAAATAACTTTTAAAAAAATTGCCTGAGGTTTCAGGGAATCAAAATCCCTTTCAAAATGGGCTTATCGGCTGCTTTTTGGCTTGAGCGGATCTGATAAAATGGGTTGAACCATTAAGTGAATATGATATTCGCTATGTCATGCAAAAAATCTTAGTATTAAGGGGAAACCCTCCGATATTTTTTTACCTTTAGCAACTGTTTGAATTTTGACAATGTATGCTATTGTAGATATCGAAACCACCGGAGGTTATGCGGCTAATAATGCTATAACTGAAATTGCTATTGTGCTGCACGACGGGCAGTATGAAATAGATCGTTATGAAACATTGGTGAACCCCGGAATGCCCATCCCCCGTTATGTGCAATCACTTACAGGTATAACAGATGAAACAATAAAAGATGCCCCTTACTTTAACGAAATAGCTTACCGGGTTTTTAATTTATTGCAGGGGCACATTTTTGTAGCACACAATGTGAACTTCGATTATTCCTTTCTGAAATATCAGTTCAACAAATGCGGTCTTACGCTTAATTTAAAAAAGCTCTGTACCGTCCGTCTGAGCCGCAAGGTATTCCCGGGATTGCCCGGATACAGTTTGGGGAATCTCTGCCGGAATCTTGGTATCGCTATTGAAAACCGCCACCGTGCGTCAGGAGATGCAGATGCGACTGCAGTGTTATTCAAAAAAATTTTAGAAGAAGATAAAGCTGGTCATGTTCAGGCTATGCTGAAGGGGAGAAGCAGGGAACAGTATCTTCCTGCAAATCTGCCTGTGGCTGAACTGGAACAATTGCCCCCGGTTCCGGGTGTCTACTATTTTCACGACCGTGGAGGAAAAGTGATTTATGTAGGCAAAGCGAAAAATTTATTGAAAAGGGTCACAAGTCATTTTTCCAACAACAAACCGAACAGGCAAAAGCAGGAATTCCTGCGGAATATTTATTCTATTTCTCATCAAACCTGCGGCACTGAACTGATGGCATTTTTGTTTGAATGCATCGAGATAAAAAGATTATGGCCTTTGTATAATCGTAGCCTGAAACGTTTTGAGCATACCTACGGACTTTATATGTTTGAAGACAGGAATGGTTATATGAGGCTTGTCATAGAGAAAAGAAAAAAGCAGTTACAGCCATTATATACTTTTTCGCTGATGATGGAAGGACAAAACATGCTGCGGAAAATGATTAAGCAATTTAACCTTTGCCCTAAATTATGTTTTCTGCAATCAGGCGAAGATATATGCGAAGATTTCAAGTCAGGATCATGTGTTGGTGCCTGTGAACAAATTGAATTGCCGGAATTGTACAATCAGCGGGTAGGAACGGCGATACAATCTCTGAAGAAGGAATTGCCATCTTTCACTTTGATTGACGATGGCCGAGATGCTTCCGAACAAAGCTGCATTTTGATTGAGCAGGGAAGATTTTATGGCATGGGCTATCTCCCGGTTGATTCAACTATCATGGATGCAGAAGAATTGAAGAACCATCTTACTCCTTATCCTGAAAATGATTATATGCGGGGACTGATATATCAGCATGCCATGAAATGGCCGAATAAAAAAAGCAATATCGCACAAACAGTTCTTAAATAAAGCTATTTTAATTAAAGGGATTTATTATCTATGAAAAAAAATATTGCAGTTCATTTTGCTATTATCATTTCAGTTCTACTTTTTTCCTGTCATTCAAATAATCAAAACAATGCATTGCAAACTGATAGTACAAGCAAACCTGTAGTTATCAATCCGGCCAATATGATCCCTGAATTCAGAAAAATTGTGAAACCCACTCCGGTTGCCGAATACAAAGAGAAAACCGATAACCCGCTGAACGATTGGTATTTTTCAGTAAAGCTCTATGAAACAGGGAAGACGTTTAACTACCTTATGAAACTGCAATTCGAAGAGATTACCGGAGAAGATACTTTGCGACTACCCAATTTTGGCAATGATCCAAAACCTGTGATCCAAAAAGGGAAAGATAAATATTCATGCATTGTTGGGTTTATGGATAATGAAAATAAATTCCGTGAATATAAATTAGTGCATGTCGAGAATAATAATCACCTGAAGGTAACTTCGCTCAAGCATTATTCTGTAGCCACTTACCCCGAGTAGCGGGCAAAGCGTTTTGGGTTTATTAAGTAGTTATATATTCATTCAATAGCTCAAGGAATCTTTCTCTTTCAATCATTCTGGCGCCAAGGCTTTCCAGATGCTCTGTGTAAATCTGGCAATCAATCAGTTTTACACCATCTGATAGTAATGCTTGTACGTATTTTATGAAAGCGTATTTGCTCGCATTGCTTGCTTTGCTGAACATACTTTCTCCAAAAAAGACTTTACCCATCCTGATTCCGTAAAGGCCGCCTGCCAGCTCATTGCCGAGCCATGCTTCTGCGCTGTGTGCATATCCAAGTTGATGCAATCGCATATATGCGTTTTTCACTTCATTGGTAATCCATGTTCCGTCCTGGCCGGTACGTGAAATTGTTTTGCAATTGCTTATTACATCAGGGAAAGCTTTATTGATTGTGAATTCAAAAGTATTCCGTTTTAACAACTGCTTCATGCTCTTGCTCACTTTCAGCTCATCAGGAAATAATACAAATCTCGGATCAGGGCTCCACCACAAAATATGTTCGCCCTCATACCAGGGAAAGATACCGCGGCGGTAAGCCAATAGCAAACGTTCCGTAGAAAGGTCGCCACCGATTGCCAGCAATCCCTCCGGCTCGGAAAAATGTACTGGAGGAAAGCCGATTTTTGAGGTTAATGTAAATAAAGGCATGTTAGCGAAAGGAGTTTTATTTAACGCCATGGCGGACACAATGGCACAAAGAATCACGGAGAACTCTTATTTGACAATGTGCTTGAGTGTCTCCGTGGTTCAAACTGAAAAGTCACGATTCAGAAAGTATTTCAATTGTGGCGCCGATGCCTCTCTCCGTTATTGCATCACACATGGGTTTCAATTCTTCATACAAACCTTGCTTCACTGCATATTTCCCCTGTGTATGAATGATCATGGCACATTGCTCTGCCTGTTCGCTGGAGTGCTTGCATATTTCTACCAGTGCCTGTATCACCCATTCAAAAGTATTCACTTCGTCGTTCCAAACAATGAGGCTGTATGGGCTTTCATGCGCGGTCAGCACATCAGTATCATCCATTTCAAGCTCTTCAGGTTTCGTATAATGGGGAACAGCCATTCAGTTCATTTTTGCAAATTTAATAAATTCAGTAAGCCTTGCAATAGCATGTTCAATTATAGTAATTTCATAAAAATAATTTTTATGCAAAAAGTAACCGGCATTGGCGGTGTTTTCTTCAAGGCAAAAGACGCTGATACATTGGCTGTATGGTATCAAAAACACCTGGGCATTGAGTTTGGCGGCCAGCTATATTTTGACTTCAGATGGGTGAACTACAATAACCCGGGGCAAACAGGGCATACCGCTTTTTCTATTTTTAAAGAAGAAAGCAACTATTTCCATCCTTCTGAAAAACCTTTTATGTTTAATTTTCGCGTGAAGGATCTGCTTGCATTGATGGAAGAACTAAAAAAGGAAGGAGTGGAGATAATCGGCTCTGTTGAAGAATATGAATACGGGAAGTTCGGATGGATAATGGATCCGGAAGGCAACAAGATCGAATTGTGGGAACCTGCGGACGAAAAGTTATAAAGGGTTTTTCAACACACACAATTTTGCCATTGTATTGCCGTTTCTAATCTGTTACAGTTATTCTATCTAAACCCTAAGAATAAACTTTCTATGAAATCCAATACCGAAAATAACCAGAGCTATTTGGCTGAAGAATTTTGTCAAAAAGACAAGCAGGTAATACAAGAAAGCAAGATTGCGGTGCTCAAAATCCAGAGCTGGCAATTCGCATCCAAAACTCCCGGCATACGCGAAACTTACCTTAAAGAAGCAGCAAAAATGGTTAGCAAATCTTTGTTGTCATTTGTGCCTAATAGTTTTGTGCTGAGCGAAGAGGGGTTCTATTTTTATCCTGTAGAGAATTAGTTTAAAGTCAGTCGCCGAAAGTCTGATGACGGAAGTCTCTCTTTCCCTTCATGCTATACTTTATCAAAGCTAACGCATTCTTTCAGTTCTTTTTCTGTGTAAGCCATGTTGTATTGCTTCAAAACATCTGCCGGCACGCCATTCCATTGGTTGGGCGCATTGCCTATGTAGCCAACATCTTTCACTCCGATTTCAGTAGTATAAAAACCAGTGGCAGTTAAGTTGCGCACCAGGCTGAAGAAAGCGACGCCTTGTGCCATCCCGGGTTTTGCTTTTTTGGGCCATGCGATTTCATCCACTATTTGCATTTGCTGTTCATGATTGCAATCTTTGAAAGAATTTTCAAAGCGCTTCAGGCATTGCATATCCAGCCATCGCAAACCGCCGCGCAGCGGAGTCTGGTGTTCGGGCATATCTTTCACAATAAATTCTATGAACTCGGGGACTTTTGCATCAGTAGCGCTTCCGCTTACCTCATCTTTGGGAATAATGATATCTGAAAGAATTGCGATGGTAGCCATTTCATGAGGAGTGAAGAATGTCTCTGAAAGTAACGTTTTCTCATATTCCTTTTCCTCTTTCATCCGATTGATGCCATCTGCTTTTGCGGGTTCAACTGACGTTGTTTCCGTCGTTTTTTTATCGCCAGTGTTGCATGCTTCTATAAGCGCACCTGCTGAAACAGTTCCTACGAGCAAAGCTTTTATTGATTTTCTTCTGTCCATACATCGTGATTTATAAGTTCTTTATTTTCGGTTACTGCGAAAGTTTCCAGTTTATGATTCTTCAGTTCATAGTTGCCCGAAATTATGCATTCCTCTTTTTTTTATTTCTTTTTGTGTGACGATCATCAATCGTTCCGGTAAGCATTATTTCTTCCGCCTCGACATGCAGGCTCTTGTGCTATTTGTTCTTAGTTCAATTAAAACTCACAAATAAAGCATGCTTCCATTCACAACTCATACTTGACAATTCACATCAGATATTTCTTTTCTTCATTTCATCTACAATATATTCGCTTGTGCGCATTGACAAAGCAAGGATTGTCCACGTGATGTTTTTATCAGCCTGCGAAACAAAAGGACCGCCATCTACACAAAATAAGTTTTTGCAATCATGCGCCTGGCTGTATTTGTTAAGAGGTGATCTCTTCGCATCATTGCCCATACGCACCGTGCCTGCTTCGTGAATGATATTGCCCGGGGTGTGCAAACCATAATTATTATGCTTGCCATCATCACCCCCCCAGGTAACCACAGCGCCCATCGCATGAAGAATTTCTTTAAAAGTCTCCTTCATGTGCTTAGCCTGGTTGATCTCATAATCTGTGTACGTAGTATTGAATCGAAGGACAGGTATGCCATATTTGTCCACCACTTCTGGGTCTATTTCGCAATAGCTGTCTTCACGTGCGATGGCTTCGCCGCGGCCAGCCATGCCCACATGCGCACCAAAGAAGTAACGGTAGTCTTCCTTCAATGAAGAGCCATATCCTCCTGGTTCTTTTTGCGTACCTTTTATCTTGAACATCTCCTGCATTTTTTCAATGCCCCAGTTAAATCCATAAGAAGGCATCCCGAACCCGCCACCATATTCAATATGATAGCCGCGTGGGAAATCTAGTTTTTTATTATCGAGCCACCATGGCGTGTATACATGCATGCCACCAACGCCATCTTCATTATATCTTTTTCTGTCGAATAATTCAGGAATGATCCCGCCCATATCTGCCCCTGTCGAATCGTGCAGATATTTGCCTACCACATTGCTGCTGTTTGCCAGACCGTTCGGATGCTGCTTCGATTTTGAGTTCAATAATAACCTGGCACTTTCGCAGGCACTGGCCGCAAGAACTACCGTTCTTCCGGAGACCTGATATTCCTGCAGGTCATCTTTACTTACATAAGAAACTCCTGTGGCAAGGCCTTCGCTGTTTGTCAGCACTTCCCGGGCCATTGAGTTGGTGACTAAATCAATATTGCCTGTTTTCAATGCAGGTATCACCAGACAGGATGAAGCTGAGAAATCCCCATACACTTTACAACTGCGGCCGCACTGTGCGCAATAAAAACATTGCCCGCGTTCATTATTGATCTGTTTGGTAAGAATGGATAAGCGCGAAGGGATAACGGGGATGCCTATCCCGGTTGCAGCTTTCTTAATAAAAAGTTCATGCAGTCTGGGTTTTGGCGGGGGAAGGAAAATGCCATCCGGATCGTTAGGCAACCCTTCATTGGTGCCGAACACTCCCAGCATCCGGTCTATTTTATCGTAATAAGGTTTTATATCATCATACCCGATTGGCCAGTCGTCACCTAAGCCATCAATGCTTTTTCGCTTGAAATCTTTAGGCCCAAATCGCAAAGAAATCCTGCCCCAGTGATTTGTTCTTCCTCCCAGCATTCTTGCGCGCCACCATTCCCATTTTGTATCGCCTACATGCGTGTAAGGCTCGCCATCAATTTCCCATCCCCAATAACATCCGTCAAAATCACCAAAAGGCCTGTACTTGGTGCTCGCACCGCGACGAAGAGATTCCCAGGGGTTTTTTAATTGGTTTGAATCTGTCTTTGGATCAAACATGGGACCCGCTTCTATCAGGCAAACTTTTAAGCCTGCATTAGCCAGCACATAGGCAGCCATGCCGCCGCCTGCGCCAGATCCTACTATTACCGCATCGTATTGTTTTGTTTGTTTCTTAACCTGAATATCTCCCATAGTAGTTAAACAGAATATGTGATGAAAATGAAAGGATAAATTTAAAGGATTTGCATAGCAATGAGCAAATCTTTTTCACTAACATAATTTGTTTTACCATTTCTATAAAGGACAAACGATTGCGAAAATTCATTTATAAGACATAAAGCCTGCGTATTAAGCAGGCCTTAATTTTTTTCGGATAAAATACTAAACACTTTTTGTATCCTTGCCTGGAGCTCCTGCTGTTTTGTTTCCAAACAGATTGTGCAAAATATTTTCCGCATCACCGAAGTGCTCTTTCAATGCTTCGCCGCCTTTTGCCTTCAACTCTTCAAAATAATCTTTCGCTTTGCCAGCAGCGTTTTCTGCTTCTGTTTTAAACTGGTTGGCTTTCTCTTTTATGTCTGAAGCCAGTTTTTCTTTTTCTTCCGGTGTCATGGTCATATACTTGTGCGCTGCAAGCCCTGCGGCTGCACCTAAAAGGAATGTTGCTAAGTGTTTTGTTCCTACGCTCATAAAAAATATTTTAAGTGAATTAAATTATAGCTATAAATACAGTGCAAATTTTACTAAATTAAATTGACAAGAAGGTTAAGTTTTCTATAAATTATCCTCTTTTGCCAAGCTCAATTATTTCGCAGTTTTTTATTTCTTTTCCTTCAATCGCAAATCTTACAATGGTCCTTATTTTGTGCCAGCCTTGATTCCCCGCTGCGCCCGGATTAATATGCAGGCATTGCAATTGCGCGTCGTACATCACTTTTAAAATATGCGAGTGCCCGCTTATAAAAAGCTGCGGTTTTGTTGCGATGATTTCTTTTTTGACTACATGGGTGTATTTTGGCGGGTAGCCACCGATATGGGTCATAAATATTTTCACTTGTTCACATTGCCAGTGCAGTTTTTCGGGGTAAACATTCCTGATTTCATTCCCGTCAATATTCCCATAAACGCCCCTGAGCGGTTTAAAGGTGCTTAATTTTTCTGCAAGGGAACTGTCTCCAAAATCACCTGCATGCCATATTTCATCACATGTTTCAAAATGCTTGAAAACAGCTTCATCAAGAAAGCCATGTGTATCAGATATCAGACCAATGCACGTCATATTAATGATTGCTAAATTGGAGCATTGAGCTATTTTCCCGTTAATTATTCATCTAAATTAAGATTACTAACTTTACAAGAACGATTTAGTTATGCCACTCTTCCGCAATTTTACATATTGGATTGATAAAAGAAGATGGAAATTTTATTTCCTGATGCTTTCGCTTGAGTTGAATAAGTAATCGCTCAATTTTACAATTACTCAATTGCTCAATTCCTGATTGCGCGATTGGGCCATTTTCACATTACCTCATTGTCAAATTAACTAACATGCCTCACTATCATAAACTCGGCAACATACCTCATAAGCGTCATACACAATTCCGAAAGCCTGAAGGAGGCCTGTATTCGGAACAACTATTTTCTACAGAAGGGTTTTCGAATGATTATTCTTTGCTGTATCATTGCCATCCGCCAACCGAAATCATCAAGACGGATGCGCCTTATGATGTATCTCCAAAAGTAGCAGAAGAAAAAATGCTGAAGCACCGGAGCTTTGAAGGGTTTAAGATTCACCCTGAAATAGATTTTTTGCAAAGCCGGAAAACTCTGCTGGCAAACAATGATTGCTATATTGTTCTGGCAGCGCCAAAGCAAGGAATGAAAGATTATTTTTATAAAAATGCAGATGCTGACGAAATCATTTTTGTGCACGAAGGAACGGGGGCTTTGAAAACAATGTACGGCACGCTTGACTTTGGATATGGTGACTATCTCGTGATCCCGCGCGGCACGATTTATCAGATTGAATTTACGGGTATGGATAACCGCTTGTTCATCGTTGAGTCTTTTAGCCCTGTGCGTTTCCCCAAAAAATACCTCAGCAAATACGGGCAGTTGCTTGAGCATTCTCCTTATTGTGAAAGGGACATCCGGCCTCCGCATGAGTTGATAACAGTTGATAAATCCGGTGATTTTTTACTGAAGGTTAAAAAGAAAAATACTATGTATGGCATTCATTATGCCCATCATCCTTTTGACATAGTGGGATGGGACGGATGCTGCTACCCGTTTGCATTTTCCATCCACGATTTTGAGCCTATTACGGGAAGGGTGCACCAGCCTCCTCCGGTTCATCAGACATTTGAGGGCAGCAATTACGTGGTATGTTCCTTTTGCCCACGGCTATTTGATTATCACCCGCAAGCAATACCTGCGCCATACAATCACAGCAATATTGACAGCGATGAATTGTTGTATTATGTGGATGGGGATTTTATGAGCCGTAAAAATGTGACACGCGGAATGATCACCTTGCACCCTGCCGGTATCCCGCACGGACCGCATCCCGGCGCGGTCCAAAAAAGCATCGGCGCAAAAGAAACAAAAGAGCTTGCTGTGATGGTAGATACATTCAACCCACTGATGCTCACTGAAGAAGCTTTGCTAATAGAAAACCCTGATTACACAATGAGCTGGGCGGAATAAATTTCTGGTTTGTAGTTTCTGGTTTGTAGTTCTGCGAAGGCAGTTTTCAAAAGTTGTTTGCGGAAACGCGCAGGACTTAAAGAGCTGACTTTAACTACAAACTATAAACCACAAACCGCAAACTTCTAAGATCCATATGCCTGAAACCTGTTCCTGTATTCCAATGGCGATAAGCCGGTAATTTTTTTAAATGTACTCCTGAAAGCTTTGGTGTCGTTGTATCCTACGGCATACATTACCTCGTTTATATGATACCTTGAACTTTCCAACTGTCTCCGCGCAGCTTCGATTTTCAGATACTGAATGTATTCTGCGGGTGAATACTGGGTTGCTTTCTTAAAGCGCCTTTCAAAGTTCCTGCGGCTCAATAAAGAACGGTTTGCAAGATCATCCACATTTATGCGGCCAGCATAATTTTCTTCAATAAACTGCTGCGCCTGCATCACTGTATCGTCTTCATGCATTTTGAAACCGCTGAAAATAGAGAAAGAGGCCTGGCTGAAACGGTTCATTTCAATCTCAAAAATTTTAGAGCATTGCACGGCCATTTCGTGGCTCACATACTTTTCCACCAGGTGCAGAATCAGGTTCAAAAATGAATATGCACCACCACTGCTGCAAATGCCTTTCTCTTCGTGTACCACAGTTTTTACTAACTCCACACCCGGGTACATCATTTTGAAAGCGTCAAAAGCAAGCCAATGCGTTGCACATTTCTTCCCGTTCAACAGACCGGTAGCAGCCACAAGGAAAGCGCCTGTGCAAAGGCTTGCAATTTCTGCCCCTTGTTTATACTGTCTGGTTATCCAGGGAATCACGGCCTCATTGCGTTTTACCTCAGCAGCAAGATCGCCATTGATTGCAGGTATGATGATCAGGTCTGTTTTATCCACTTTGTCGATGGTTATATGTGGTTTTATGTTGAAAATGCCATCATATAAATTTGTTTCCGTGGTTATGCCTGCCAGTTGTATTTTGAATGGCGCTGGTCTGCCGGGCTCTTGAGCTTTAACGAGGCTATTGACCTGCATAAATATTTTGTAAGTGCCCACGATGCTGCTTAAGATGCAATTGCCTGCAGGCACAAAAATGGAAATATGCTTTCCTGGGATTCTCGAAATTTTTTTTACTGGCTGTTTATTTCTCATATTCGAAATTTTGGGAAGCGATATTTTTGCAAAGCAATTTTATAAAATTAGTTCTTTTGACTGCCGCAAACAACCCCTTAGATTGCCGTATGCACACGCCTTGTTTCATTTTTTATACTAATACATTTGTTGCCGATTGTTTAACCAAAATAATTAAGCCATGAAAGAGTATCTGTTATTATTAAGAGGCGGGAAGCCGATAAGCGAAAAAACCGAAGCGGAGAACAAAGCTGAAATGCAAGCCTGGGGCGCATATATGGGCAATCTGACCCAAAGCGGCAGCATGATCGGTGGATTGCCGCTGGTATCTGGTGGCAGGGTTGTGTCAGGTTCAGGCATATCTGCCGAACCTGTTATATCTGCGAAAGAAGGCATTGTTGGTGGCTATCTTATTATAAAAGCAGACAGCCTTGAAAAGGCTACCGAACTGGCCAAGGTCTGTCCCCATGTTGCAAACGAAGGAAATATTGAAGTAAGAGAAATAGCTCCTATGCCGACGATGTGATTCAGGTAGTGAGTTGTCAGTTGTCAGTTGTGAGTGGTAAGTGGGGTACGATTGATTATGAAACGGGTGCGATTTATTTAAAAGTATTTTTTCATTAACAACTTTCAACTTTGTACTAAATACTTATCGCTCATAAATACTTAACACTATGTCATCTATTCAAATTATAGCAAAACAGTTTGCCTTGCACACAAGGCTTTTCAATAATGTGCTCGAAGGCGTTGAAGAATCACAAGGTGCAAAGCGCATGTCCGAACAGGTCAATCACCTGCAATGGATTGCCGGCCATCTTGCCAATGCGCGTTACAATTATGCTCCGATGCTTGGTCTGGAGGAATTTTTTCCTTATAAAGAATTGTATACGGACCCAGCAGCGCCTCCGCCAGGCAACAGGGCGATTGATGCATCCATCAAATATCCTTCGCTTGGTGAGATCTCGAAATATTGGAACTCATATTCCCCTGCTTTTGTAGAAGCAGTATCAAAAATGAACGACGCACAGGCGGCTGCAGAAACGCCTTTTGGCACGCCCATTGGAGATAAATCTATGCTTGGCTTTTTTGGGTTTTTAACAAGCCATGAAAGCTATCATATCGGGCAAATGAGCATCATCAGAAAATATTTAGGATTGGATGCGATGTCGTATAAATAATTTTAAAATGAAATGAGAACTTATGGCTGTAAGATTTCAAGTTTCTACAGAGATTCCGGCGAGTAGAGAGAAAATATATAAAGCATGGTTAAGCGGGAAGCAACATACCGGTATGACTGGCGGGCCAGCTACAGCATCCAACAAAATCGGCGGTACTTTTACAGCTTATGGCGATTATATCTCAGGAAAGAATATCGAATTGGTCCCTTTCTCAAAGATTGTCCAATCCTGGAGGACAACAGAATTTTCAGATGACGAAAATGATTCTATATTAGAGGTGAAACTTGAGGAAAAAGGGAAGCAAACACTTGTAACGATCACGCATTCGGACCTGCCTCCGCATGGCACAACTTATGAGCAGGGGTGGATTGATTATTATTTTAAGCCGATGAAATCCTATTTTTCAAAAAAATAAAACTATCATCATGACAACACAAGAGGTAGCAAACCGCCTGGTTGAGCTTTGCCGTCAAGGCAAAATACACGAAACGCTTCATGAGCTTTACGCTCAAGATGCAGTGAGCATTGAGCCAAATGATTCTATGGGGCCAAAGCAACAGAACGGATTGCCTGCCATCATCGAGAAAGGAAAGATGTTTGATTCCATGCTGGAAGAATTTCATGGCTCAACCATTTCAGACCCATTGGTTGCAGGAAGCCATTTTTCAATATCCTGGGTATTGGACGCCACGATGAAAGGAAGAGGGCGTGTAAAAATGGAAGAGATCTGCGTATATAAAGTAGAGAACGGTAAAATTGTGCTCGAGCAATTCTTTTTTTAATGAAACTTTTTCCTACCGCCTGCTTTTTCAAAAGATGATGATCACGAAGCTGTTCTCTTCCCGGAACAGTTTCGTGTTTTCTTAAGCAATTCTTCAACGCAAAACATCGCCCGTGAGCAACATCAGGCAGAAAATGACTTGCGACGGATCCATTCCCGGATTAGTCGTGGCTTTAGATACCAATCTCTGATTATAGAAATATCAGACTGCCGCTCCTGAGGCCGGATTTTAGGTGGATACCTGGCATATACTGGTTGGATACTAAGTTGATACTACAGGGATACGTCAGGTATGCCGCAGCTATACATTTCCTATAGGTTTCCCATACTTTCGGCATACTTTCGGCATACTGTTCTGATACTGTTCCCATACTCTCCCCATACTGTTGTCATACTGTTTTCATACGGAAACCATACGGAAATGATACGGGGACCATACGACGGCCATACGGAAATGGTCTGTTTTTTGGGTATCCATTTGCCGGGGACTTGGGAAAATGCAGAACAAGAGGTGAAGGGGAGTTAGGAATATTATTATGGGAGGCACTGAGCCTACAAAGCCTAATTATTGTAATTCTGGTAACTCTTGTGCTTATTGTGAAAGTAGAATAGCAATGTCATTGGCACATGTGAAAGTAATTCTAAGCACGATTGCCCTTGTAATACGGGATGTTCAAGCATTGTTTCAAGTTACTGTTTGAATGGAAAGTGATATCCAAATTAAGAATGAGTGAATGCTGGATTTCAGTAAAAATGATCAATCAAGAGCTAATCCTCAAAGTAAGGTTTACTGGATCTAAAGATAAAGGGCTTACAAAATTTTCATTTCATAAGCCCTGTTTATCCCCTTAAACCGCCCAACAAAAATTATTTTTTCTCCAATAATTTGAAAAACTGGTCTAGCTGAGGCAATATGATTATTCTCGTGCGCCGGTTCAGCGCCCTGCCTTCAGCGGTTGTATTGCTGTCTACCGGAAGGTATTCGCTGCGGCCTGCTGCGGCGATATGCGTAGGCTCAAGACCGTATTTATATTGAAGGATACGTATTACCGAAGTGGCTCGTTTCACTGAGAGATCCCAGTTGTCTAACAGATCGCCATGATGAAAAGGCTTGTTATCAGTATGCCCTTCCACCATAAACTCTATATCGGGTTGGTTCTTCAGCACGGCGGCTACTTTGCCCAGTACTTTCTTTGCATTTTCCGTCACATTATAAGAGCCGCTTTTGAAAAGGAGCTTATCGGAAATGTCAATATACACCACCCCTTTATCAACTTTTATGTTGATGTCTTTATCATTCAGATCTCCGATAGCTCCTTTCAGGTTGCTAACCAAAGCCATATTCAATGAATCCTTATGTGCCATTGCTGAGCGCAGGTCATGTATATATGCATCTTTTGCGCCAAGGTTTTGCAATGATTGCCTGATGCTCTGAGCTTGTGAAGTGGATATCACAGACATGTCTTCCAGTTGCTTCAAAGCTTGTGTGTTGTTTTCTTTAAGGTATTCGATCTGCTTTCTGAGCGCATCCAATTCAGCGTCATCACTGGCAGTTTTTTTGCTGAGTGCTGCGTCGCTTATTGATTTTTGATCGCGGCAACTCTTCAGGTCGTTCTGCAACGCCATATTTGATTTGTTCAGGTCATCGTATTTTGACTGCAATGACTTGAACTTTTTAGAGCTGACGCACGAGGCCAGCAAAGCAGGTAAAATGACTGACATAGCAATGTTTCGTATTCGCATCTTGATTGTTTTTTCTTGATTGTTATATAAAATTGTTAAAGTCTGTGGCTATGTTACTTTATACATTCTGGTGGCTGAATGCAGATAATCCAGCGGATTGAATGCATTGTCAAAAACTTCCTTCAGGTCATTTAGTTTTTTTTCAAGCGCCGCGATCTTTAATCCAATGACCTGATCATTGGTATAGTGTTTTAGCAGATCATTGTATTCATCCATATTGTCATGCATGCGGAATGTGATCTCGCCAAACCTCAGTTTAAGTGATTGCACGTCCATCAGTGAAAAGTAAATATTCTCTTTCCAGTCTTTGGGCAGCGATGTTTTTTGCGACGCGACTACAGCAGAAGCTTTCTGGCGTATCTCAGTGATGTAGGCGTATCTCTTTTCTGCATCACTTTCATTATTAAACTTCAGATCAAAATCGCGGGAACTTATACCCAATACTTTCAGGTTCTGGTTCAGTACGGTGTCATAATGTGAGTGCATTTCGCTTAGCTCTTTGGTGATGGTTTCCCAGTCGTGTTCCACATTGCTTTTGTCATGCGCAAACTGGCTCAACCTGGTTGTCAACTCAAACATTTTTTCGCTTTCATCCCTTAGTTCTTTTTTCTTTTTGCCCAGGGAATTGATAAAGCTTTCCAAGCCAGAAAAAAATAAAACAGTTACAGGCCCACCCAGTGGAATAGAACTGGCTACTGTGCCGGAATAGTCCACCATGTTGGCAAATACGGTAAGCGTGACACTGCTCTTTTTATTTTTTTCTATGAAATCATGAAACTTCTCGTACCAGTCCTTATATCCCGGATAATCCATCGGATTGGTAGTTTCAGTAAGCAATTCAAAGAACTCCTTTGAGGTTTTAAAAAGAAGCACAGGTTTTATTTCCCTGTCCATATAAACCAGATTTACCACTGCAGCTTGGTAGTTTGCCTGAAAAATATTCAGCTCATTTTGCTCCACAGCTTTTTGCTTATCTTCCAGTGCCTGTACCCGTTCCAACAGCTTATCTGCTTTTTCTTTTGCGCTGCTGGTTTCTCTGATAGAACGGTCAAGGCTATCTACTTTTCTGTCAAGGTTTGATACCGTTGAATCGATAGACTTAGTTTTCCTGTCGAGGTTTGTCTGTATATCGGATAAAACTTTCTCCCTGACAGTTTTCCCTGAATCCAGCGTATCGGCTTGTTGGGCAAATGAAAATAAGCACCGCGAAAACAAGAAAATAAAAACGACAGATTCTTTCATAAAAATATTTTAGGGTACGACCAACAGTTTTTTATATAAGGCATAAGTTGCATTACCTGCTAATTGGGATGATATGCATCCGGCTCAATCGTCAGCAACTGCATTTTCGAATCACGCTCAAGCATATCTGAAATATCCAGCCCGGCAAAAGAAGATATCTTCATTTCATCTGGGTTTGTGACCAGCACGTCTGCATTGACCGATTCTGCGAAACGAAGTATGGCTTTAGCCGTATTATTCCCTGTAATCAGTTTATGAACAATCTGGCAATTCATATCTTCTTTTAACAGTCTGTATGTTTCGATCAGCGTATGCGTGACAGAGGAATCTCCGAATTCAAATTCTTTTAATTCGTTTTGCATAGCAACAAGATATATGGTAGTATTTTTCTTCCATGCAAGATGGGTCAGCGCGTTTAATTTACGGTTTGGTATATGAGATCTGAAAGGAACCACAATAGATTTTATTTTTGTGTGTTCAGCACCCGGTTTCAATGAGAGGATTGCGCACCCCGTTTTTTTTGCCAGCCTTGCCGGTAAGATTTTTTTCCAGAATGAAAACAGTTTTCTGCCTGACCGCGTTGCAATAACAATCAATTCCGTTTTCAGGCCAATGGCTGCTTTTACAATACCATTTTCGACTGTATTCGATCTGATCACATGGATTTCTACCAACACACGCGGCATGGATATTTCCAGCCACTCTTTTAATTCTCTTAGTTTGACCAGCTTCATTGGGTAGCCATTGTTTGGATTTGGTTTTGATTTCAGCACATGTACCAGATGGATGGCACATTCTTCCTGATCTGCCAGATCAATTGCTTTTTTTAATGATAGATCGGTGTTGGAAGTGAAGTCGACCGGGAGAAGTATATTTTTAAATGCTGGCACCAAGGTTTTAATTAATACTTACTCAAATATGAACATCGCATATTAGCCTGCGATTAAAACGAGATTAGAATCTGATTAGAATTTGTTTTCGGGTTACCATAAGGGCTCAGTTAAAATGCAGATACAGTAATTTGCATTGTCTGTGATCCTAAGCATGATCATTGCATTCCGGATTTGTGGCTGTTCAACAGAGAATTATGGCAGAAAGAAAAATATTGATTGTTGAAGATGAAAAAAAAATAGCCGATACGCTCCGGGCAGGACTTACGGAGCATGGGTATTATGCTGAGGTTGCCTATGATGGGCTCATAGGGAAGAAATTATTCTTGTCCCATAGTTATGATCTAGTAATTGCAGACATTAACCTGCCGGGAATGAATGGCTATGATCTATGCAAGTTTATAAGATCAAAAAATGCCAACCTGCCTGTGATCATGCTCACGTCAATGACTACATTGAATGACAAGGTGGAGGGTTACAATGCGGGGACTGATGATTATATAGTCAAACCTTTCGAATTCCGTGAACTTGTTATGAAGATACGCGTGTTGCTGAAGAGGTCACTTGCTGAAAATATCCCGGTTGGGAATTTCTTAAAAGCTGCTGACCTTGAAATGAACCTTGACAATAAAGAGGTAAAAAGAGCCGGGGAAAAAATAAGCCTTACAGCAAAAGAATTTCAATTGCTCGAATATCTGATGCGGAATAAGAACCGTATGCTTTCCAGGGCCGATATTTCAGTTAACGTGTGGGATATGGACTTCCATGCAAACACCAACGTGATAGATGTATATGTAAGCTATCTGAGAAATAAAATTGATAAAAATTTCACTGAAAAACTTATCCAGACTCATGTGGGGATGGGTTATATTCTTAAAGAAAATTAAATAATGTCCGTAAGGATAAAAATAACAACGCTGTTTGCTCTGATCGTAATGGTTATACTCATGCTCGTCTGTGCCTCAGTGTATTATTTTTCCTATTCCAGCAGGTTGAACAACATCAAGGTGAGGTTGACAAACTGGGCAATTACCACCGGCAAATTGCTGAGCCAGTCTGCAGTGTTCGATCAGCAACTGGTGCTTAAGATAGATGCTTCCACTACGCTGGCCATGAAGGACAAAACAGTACAGGCTTATGATTATGCAAACAACCGGAAATACATATATAGCGATGACGCATCAGACAGTGTTTTATTTGACAACAGTCTCCTGGACAAAGCAAGGACGGGACATGATGTGTATTTCACTTCAGGTAACAGAGAAGGTATTGCACACCACTTTACAGATAAGAATTTTGGGATGGTGATATTGGCTGCCGCTTATGATGAAGAAGGCATCCGAAAGCTCCAGCAATTGAAATTTATTTTGCTGTTGAGTTTCGCCGGCGGGATATTGATAGCAATTGCAGCAGGTTATTTTTTTTCAAAACAACTTTTGATACCGCTTCGCAAAATTGCCGATGAAGTAAATAAAATTTCCGTTCAGAACCTGGAAGAGAGGATAAAAACAAGCAACAGCAAAGATGAGTGGGATTATTTATCTGCAACGCTCAATGAATTGCTGAACCGTTTGCAGGAAAGCTTTGATATACACCGGCGCTTTATTTCAAATGCATCGCATGAGTTGCTCACGCCACTTACTTCCATCAGCAGCCAACTGGAAATAAGCCTTGACCGGGATAGAGAGGCAAAAGAATACAGAGAGGTGATGGGCTCGGTGTATCAGGATGTATACAGGCTGGGTAAGCTTACCCAGACTTTGCTTGAGTTTGCAAGAGCCTCCGGTGACCCTGGCGGATTAGAAATAGATTTGGTGCGGGTAGATGAAATATTGCTCGCGTTGCCCGGAGAAATAGCAAAGCTGAATAAAGCATATCGGGTAGTATTGGTATTTGGCGAATTGCCTGAAGAAGATGAAAAATTATTGGTTTTTGGCAATGAAGCGCTGCTTATTACTGCTATCAAAAATATTGTCATCAATGCCTGTAAATATTCAGACAATCATCTGGCGGAAGTAAAGCTTTCCTGTTATCATAACGTGATTACTATTTTTATTAAAGATGAAGGCAAAGGAATTGCTGAAGCTGAAAAAGAAAACATCTTTCAGCCATTTTACCGGGCTGATAATAAACATATGCACCAGGGATTTGGGTTGGGGCTATCGCTTGCACATCAGATCATCAAATTGCATAAAGGGCAGATATCATTGGAGTCAATTGTAAACAAAGGAGCAGTTTTTAGTATCATGCTGCCTTCCGCTGGCAGTTTGTTGAAGAGCACCTAAATTGCTGATTTCCGAAAACTGATTTTCCGGGATAAAAAAATATTCATATACATCCGAAATATTATCATCATAAAAACTATGAAGCGAATCAGAAAAGAATTGAAGCGTCTGTTCGACAAGATCAAAAATGAGCGGATCAAACTAAATTTATTGCAGGCTATCCCATTTTGGATTGCATCTGTGATTACCGGGCTTGCTGCTGTAATTTTTGCGAGATTATTCGGGCTTGCTGAAAAGGGCACTGCATTTATTGTTCAGTATGATGCCCGGTTACTTTTTATTTTGAGCCCTTTATGCTTTGTGGCTTCCTGGTGGGTTGTTAGGAAATTCGCTCCCTATGCAAGGGGCAGTGGTATTCCGCAAACGATGGCTGCTATTGAGCTCGCAAACCCAAAGAATAATCATAAAATAAAAAAGTTGCTTAGTATAAGGATTGTACTTGTCAAAGTTTTATCCAGCTTAGTCCTTGCGACAGGAGGCGGGGTAATAGGCCGGGAGGGCCCGACGATACAAATTGCAGGATCTGTCTTCAGGGAAGTAAACCAGTTGCTGCCTCAATGGTGGCCGAAAATATCAAAACGGAATATGATCATGACAGGCGCGGCTGCTGGTTTGGCTGCTGCCTTCAATACGCCATTGGGCGGGATTGTTTTTGCCGTGGAAGAGCTAACGAAGACGCATATCAGTTATTTTAAGACAGCGCTTTTTTCAGCAGTCCTGATTGCCGGCTTATCGGCGCAAGCTTTATTAGGGCCTTATTTATATCTTGGCTATCCTGATGTAAGCCATCTCTCAGGCTGGGTTTTTATAGCCGTTATTATCGTTGCCATGATCACTGGTTTATTGGGCAGCCTGATGTCCAAAATAATACTCGTGGTTTTCAGGTGGAAATCGACATTCAAATACAAATCTCAATATCTTACCTATGCAGTTATTTGTGCAATGATCATTGCCACGCTGGCTTTTTTCGTGAATGAAAATATGTTAGGTTCAGGCAAGGCCATCATGGCAACCACTTTATTCACCGGCAACAAAGTGCTGCCATGGTACACGCCCTTGCTTCGTGTTGTTGGCCCGGTGCTTTCGTTCACTATTGGCGGCGCAGGGGGTATATTTGCTCCTGCATTGAGCGCTGGTGCCAGCATGGGCTCTGTACTTTCGGGTTGGCTTCATTTGTCGCCTACAAACACAAACCTGGTGATATTATGTGGGATGGTTGGATTTTTGACAGGTGTTACTCGCACGCCTTTTACTTCAGCGATACTGGTGCTTGAAATGACTGACCGCCACAATGTAATATTCTATCTTATGCTTGCGGGCATGATTGCAAGTATTATAGCCATCATCATTGACAGGCACTCATTGTATGATCATTTGAAGTACCAGTATTTGCATGAAATACATAATGAGGATCTACAGAAAGAAAAAGTAGCAGAAAACAAGGCAGGCCAAACAGGCAAGCTTTTGGGAATACCAGGCTCTGATTAATAAGCTGTTTGCAAAAATGCAATTTGTTTCAGCCAGGGCAATTGCAATCAGCCTGCTGAGAAAACATGATATTAGTCATATTATTAACTGTCACCCTTGACTATCTTTCCGTTTTATACGACTGAATTATGAAAAAAATATCTGCTATTGCATTACTTGTGATCAGCCTTTGCTCATGCAACTCAAAACAAGACTACGACCAAATTTTTAAAAACCCTGACTTGTACAGCAAGACTGTTTATCAGTTGAACAGTGTGGTGATGGGAAATAATTTCAGCCCTATCGTGGCATCCAGGAATTACCTGTACGCAGCAGTAGCCGGATATGAAGTGATCGCTGGCGGTCACCCTGATCAATATAATTCTCTTGCCGGACAATTGCATGGGTTAGGTGCTGTTCCAAAACCAACTGCAGGAGAGCCGATAGATTTCGAAATGGCGGCATTGCTTGCTTACTGCAAGCTGGGCGAAGCAGTTACATTCCCGGCGGGCAGCATGCAGGAATACGTGGATAGTTTGAAAAACCTGGCTAAAGAACATGGCATGCCTTCGGATATGTATAATTACAGCGTTGCATATGCTGATACGGTTGCATCTGTGATCATGGATTGGAGCAAGCATGACAATTATTTGCAGACAAGAGGTGCTTCTCAGTACAATGTCAACGATTCCCCCGGCAGATGGGTTCCCACACCTCCTGCCTACTCACCTGCAATGGAGCCGCATTGGAGGGAAATACGCAATCTGGTGCTGGACAGCGTCAATGAGTTTTTGCCATCACCGCCATACAAGTTTGATGTTACAGACAAATCAAGCAGCTACTACCAGCAGGTGAAAAAAAGCCAAACGGCTATTGACAGCCTGACGCAAGAACAGGCATGGATAGCCGATTTTTGGGACGACAATCCATTTAAACTGAATGTCTCCGGGCATCTGATGTTTGGCACAAAAAAGTTTTCTCCGGGTGGACATTGGATGAGCATCGTGGGCATCGCTGCGCAAAAAGCCAGAGCTGATTTTCCGACTACCGTGTATGCTTATGCGAAAACAGCCATCAGTTTGTTCGATGCATTCATTCAGTGCTGGAACATTAAGTATAAATACAATACCGTAAGACCCGAGACAGTGATCAACAAATATTTTGATCCCAACTGGAGGCCTCATTTGCAAACGCCACCTTTCCCTGAATACACATGCGGGCATTGCACTATTTCCGCTGCAGCGGCAGAAGCCCTGACCAGTATATTTGGCGACAATTTTGCATACACAGATACCTCTGAACTGGATTACGGCATCAAAAGCAGGTCGTTCAAGTCATTCAGAGATGCTGCATTGGAAAATGAATCGGCACGCTTTTATGGAGGCATACACTATTACTATAGCTGTGTGGCGAGCAACGGAGTTGGCAGAAAAGTGGGTGATCTGGTTGTTGATAAATTGAAAATGAAAAAATGATGGTTTTATTATTTCTATGATTCGAAAATTTTGCATCATTTTTACAGTCTATTTTATTTTTAGCCGAACAGGGGTTATTTTTATCTCATGCAAAAAAATCATTTGAAATCCCAGTTCTTATTAGGAGATGACATCACGTATTTGAATTTCGGTTCTTTTGGTGCTTGCCCAAGACCTGTTTTTGAAAGATACCAACAATACCAGTTGGAACTGGAGCGGGGCCCGGTTCAGTTTATAACGGTGAATGGGTTGCAATATTTGAAGCAGTCAAGAGAAGCACTTGGAGCTTATGTGAACTGTGACGCAGATGATGTAGTATATGTCGTTAATCCTTCGTATGCTGTGAATATTGTTGCCAAAAGCATGGATCTGAAAGAAAACGATGAAATACTTACAACGAATATCGAATACGGGGCATGCGACAAGACATGGAATTATTATTGTGAGCGGAAGGGAGCAAAATATGTCAGGCAGCCGATAATATTCCCACTGCAATCGAAAGAAGATTTTATAGAGCAGTTCTTTCAAGGTTTTACTTCAAAAACCAAGCTTGTTTTCATCAGCCATCTCACCAGCAGCACAGGCATCAGGCTGCCAGTGGAAGAAATATGTGCGATCGCAAAACAGAAAGGGCTGCTGACTTTCGTGGATGGGGCGCACGCACCCGGCCAATTGCCATTAGATTTACAAACGCTCCAGGCAGATTTTTATACAGGCGCCTGTCACAAATGGATGCTTACTCCGAAAGGCAGTTCTTTTTTTTACGTGAAAAAAGAATGGCAAAGCATGTGCGATCCCTTAGTGATCAGTTGGGGCTACAAAAGCGCCAAGCCATCGCATTCGCAGTTTTTGGACTATCACCAGACGCAGGGCACGAGGGATTATTCCGCTTTCTTAACGATTCCGGTTGCTATTGATTTTATGCGGGATAATAATTGGCCTGCTGTGTCAGCGCATTGCAGAGGAATAACCATATCCAACGCAGACCGCTTCTGTGATTTGTTGCATAGTGAACCTATTTGTAATAATAAGGAGGATTTTATTTTTCAATTATGCAGTACACGCATCAAAACAAAATATCCTGAACAGCTTCACGCTTTGCTGTTTGATAAATATAAAATAGAGATACCGGTAATGCCGCATGAAGGCGAAGTTTATCTGAGGTACTCCATTCAGGCTTTCAATTCGCAGGATGATCTCGATATTTTATATGATGCGATTGAAGACATTATTAAAACGACGGAGCTGATAGAGATTTGAATAAAAGTATTCCGTTTGAACATTTCAGGTAAGCATGCACGCTATTATCCCGAATAAACTGGCAATTGAAATATGCGCTATCGTAGCAACAGGATTTTTGTTTAGCGCAGAATTTTTTTATGCAGATTTTTTTTGCGAATAATTTTTAATCCAAAACTAGTAGCATGTACACAGGCGCAATACTGGAAGGTGATTCCAATCTATCTGATGCCCGAAAGGCCTGGGCAAAATCAATCCCGGATCCTGAAACAGAATCGTATTTAGCAAGAGATGCGAATGTTTTTATGCATCAGGCACTTTCCACCCCCTGCCTTGATGTGTTGAAAGAATGCGACGGCATTTATATTACCGATCTTCAGGGCAAGCGCTATATGGATTTTCATGGAAATTCCGTACATCAGATTGGTTACCGCAATCCGTTTGTCATTCAAAAATTAAAAGAGCAACTGGACATCTTCCCCTTTTCTCCGAGGCGTTTTACTAATCTGCCGGCTATCGAACTGGCTGAGAAGTTGGTTTCACTGCTCCCTTCATCGTTGAATAGATTATTGTTTGCTCCGGGAGGCACATCCGCCATCAGCATGGCCTTGAAACTGGCACGGCTTGTTACCGGCAGGCACAAAACTATTTCATGGTGGGATTCATTTCACGGAGCTTCGATGGATGCCATTGCCGCAGGCGGTGAAAGAGAGTTTCGTGCCGGTCTGGGGCCGTTGATAGCGGGTTGCGAGCGCATACCTCCGCCCAATATTTATCGGGGTCTTTTTAAAAGTGCCGCTAACGATTTGGTATATGCGGATTACCTGGAATATGTGATAGAAAAAGAAGGAGATATAGGGGCGTTCATTGCAGAACCAGTTCGCAGTTCCGATGTGCAGATCCCGTCAACGGCTTTTTGGCAACGTGTAAGAGAGATCTGCGACCGCCATCAGGTGGTATTGATCTTAGATGAAATCCCGACAGCATTTGGAAGGACGGGAAAAATGTTTGCTTTTGAACATTTCGGCATTCAGCCCGATATACTTTGCGTTGGAAAAGGATTGGGTGGGGGGATCATGCCGCTGGCAGCCATGGTTGCACTGGAAAGCTTTAACCGATTTGGTGATGTATCGCTGGGTCATTTCACACATGAAAAAAGCCCGCTTGCTGCGGTAGCAGGATTGGCTATGATAGAATATATAGAAAAGAATGATTTGCTGGAGCAGGCTTTTCAAAAGGGGCAATGGATGGAGAAAAGGCTGCATTTGATGAAGGAAAAATATACTGTCGTTGGCGATGTACGTGGCATTGGCCTATTATGGGGAGTTGAACTGGTGACCGACCGGAACACGAAAGCAAAGGCTTCAAAACAGTCAGAAGAGGTATTATATGAATGCCTGCAAAACGGTCTGAGCTTTAAGGTTTCTCAGGGCAATACGCTACAGCTTACCCCGCCTTTGGTCATAACCGAAAAGGAATTAGAAACGGCGATGGATATTTTAGAAAATGCAATCAGTAAAGTGAAGCTATAAAGGCATTTATTTTTTCAGTTATTTACGGTCTTTATGCGCTAACCAGGGTATCTGCCCATCTGTAGTTTGTGCTACGCTGTCTTTATGCGTGAAATTGGCTGCCATAAATTTTTCGCCTAAAAAAATAATCATATTTAAACAATTTCTGTTCTTACATGTTTTTAAATATCTGATCCAACAAATTCAAATCACATTAATTATGAAATACATTTTCTTCTTTGTTGCTTTATCAGTCAATCTTGCCCATGCGCAGCAGTACACATTGGCGCTCAATCTGGAAAAGGGAAACACTTATTCTGTAAATATCAATTCAACGAATCATTTTATTGGTGAAATGGACGGACGGAGCATGTCGATGAATTCTGTAATGACAGGCACTATGAAATTTAAAGTCGTGAAAGCATCGGCAACTGACTATGAACTTGAAGCTACTTACGATACGCTGCACCTGACTGTGAAATCACCCATGGGCAATATGGAATTCAGCTCTGGCAATGCATCGGGTGATGGCAATTCAATGGGTAGCCCATTAGATATGATGATGGGAAGGCATTTCAATATAACTATTTTAAAGAATGGAGCGGTGAGCAAAATTGATTACCCAGACACAGCCGGGTTCATGAATATGATGAAGAATTTCCCGATGGCGCAGGGCATGAAACAAATGATGATGATGGGGCCGATGAAAAAATCTTTCAGCATGGAATCGATGAAAGAAAATATGGAAAAACTAACTGCCATCTTCCCGAATAAAAAAGTGTCATTGAATGAAACCTGGGGCTCTGTCGTTCAGCCGGATTCAGGATCCGATAATACCATAAAGACAAGTTACCAATTGATAAGCTATCAGTCAGGCATAGCCACTATCAAAGGTCACACGGAATCAAAAGCAACGAGCAACCAGAAACAGAACGGCTATGGTTTTATGATGATGATGTTCCCCGTTGTTTACGACCTGCAGGGAGAATCAGAATCGACCATTCAGATAAACGCAGCTACGGGCTGGGTGAAGGAAGCCACTATAAAAAACGAATTGAAAGGCAATGTGAAAATGAACGACCCGAATAACAAGCAGGCAAAATCAGGGCCTGTGCAGATGAATGGAGATGTGAAAATTTCAAGCTATTAATGAAGGAATAATTCGATGCATGAAGGGCAAAGAGAAAAAACACAGTATCTGATTTATTTGCCTGCCTTATCTTTAGATGAATGAAATTTTTTCTTCCCCTTGGGCTGGTTTTTATCATCAGTCATGGATTTGCACAAGAGCATTTATCGGGTGTTGTTGCAGACAGCATATCTAAAAAAGTGTTGCCCTTTGCCACGGTGCGTGCCGGTAACAAACAAAATGCCGTATTAACGGGTATTGATGGCCGTTACTCTTTTCCACGTCGTTCAGGGATTTCACATATCACAGTTTCCTATGTTGGCTATACCTCCAGAAACATCCCTCTCGATCTCTTAAAAAACAATGATACCATTTTTATGGTGTCTGCCGCATCTACTTTGCAGGAAGTAACAGTGCTCCCGCAAAACGAAAAAATAAGGCATATCATCAATACTGCCATCCGAAATAAGCCATTGCACAACCCCGAATTGTATGACGATTATCAGTGTTATATCTATTACAAAATGTATGCGGATATCCTGGTTTCGGGAAGCATAAAATATGATTCGCTGATCCCTGCCAATGCGCCTGCTATGCCTGGCATGGGAAATACTATGAATAAAAAAATGTCTGCCCCGGACAGCAACAGCATCAGAAATTTTTTGCTTAATAACCATTTGATATTTTCTGAAACTTACAGTAAACGCAGTTACCTGAGGCCAATGCAATTGCAGGAAGATGTGCTCGCATCGCGGTTTTCGGGGCTGAAAAAAACCTATTTCACTTTTCTGGTCACAGATGTGCTTCCATTCCATGTGTATGGCGACTATATCACTTTAAATGGAGTTGACTATATCAATCCCGTTGCCAGGGGCTGGCAGCAGCGTTATCAGTTTCATTTGGTGGATGAAGTGAGCAGCGGCAGCGATACGATATTTATTTTAACGTTCAGGCCTAAGAAGAATACCTCTTTCAATTCATTAAAAGGTTCTGTGTACATTAACAGCGATGGTTATGCAATTTCTAACTTTATATCCAGTACAGGTGATTCGACAGATGACAGAGAAGCAAGGATAGAGCAGATATATAGCCGCGTGGACGGAAGATGGTTTCCGGAAGAATTGAACTATAACCTGATCTTAAAAAAATATCCTAGCCCGAAGACGGGTCTCAAATTGAACGGGCACTCTGTGATCAGCAATGTAACATTCAACAATAAAGAAATGAAGTTCAATAAAGCACGTCCAGTGAGGCTTGGCGATTCTGTTGATCTGCATGCTGAGAAAGACTGGGAGAAAATCCGGCCTGATACTATCACGCAAAAAGAAATAAATACCTACCGTGTGGTAGATAGTTTATCTGAGAAAATAAAATTGGAAAATAAAGTCAGCGCGATTGGCAAAATAGCGGTCGGTAAGTTAGGTATAGGCATTTTCGATTTTGATATTAACCGGCTCTTTGTATATAATCAGTATGAGGGCACCAGAGCAGGAATTGGTTTGTCGACGAATGAAAAGGTGTCGAAATATTTCTCCGTTGGAGGATGGGCAGGATATGGTTTCAAAGATTACCGATGGAAATATGGCGCATCAGCAACTGTATATCCGGGCGGCGATAAGGACAATTGGCTCAAATTTTCCTATCAGGACAATTACCAAAGCGCCGGGGATATTCATATTCATGATGATATTGATAACCTTGGATTCCGTAATTGGTTGCTTGCAGAAGTAGACCGTAAAAAAGAATACGCTTTCACTGCGCACACGCAAAGAGGCTATTGGGAAATTGAACTTGACGGCAAACAGCAAAACATGCAATCGCTTTATGATAATAATTTTGAGATGGCAGGCAAGAACCTGACCTCTTACAATGTTAAAGAGGGAGGCATCGCAGTGAAATATGCTTATGGCGAAAGAAGGATACCTGTGTTTGGTTATTATATTCCATATGAAACAAAATATCCTGTCGCATATCTCAGGATAGATGCGGGCAATATCAGCGCAGATAGTTATTCAGCAAATTATATCCGCTCGCTAGCAGCCATCACCTGGACAAAACATTTTAACCGCTGGGGGAATGATAAATTCCAATTGGAAGCAGGCGCTATATATTCTTTCAACAATCAGCCATTATCCCGCTCTTTTTTGCTTGCTGGAAAAGGGTTCAATAATAATATTTTTAATTACTACGCATGGGGCGGTTTCCAGACCATGCATCCGTATGATTATTTCAGTGATCGCTATGCCAGTTTATTTTATCGTCATGATTTTGATAAATTTCTCTGGCAACTCAAATTCAGCAAACCCTTTATCAGCATTGCGCATAATATGATGTTTGGTGGGTTGACAAATGAGAATGTGTCTGCCAATGCTGGCATCGCATCGCCTGTCAATGGTTATCAGGAGTCCGGACTGCTCCTTAATCAATTGCTGGCATTAAATTATGTTCATCTGGCAAATATTTATTTTAATACAGGAGTGTTCTATCACTGGGCTTCTTCCAATAACTGGCAGAAAAATGCTTTATGGGTGGCTGGTGTTTCGGTAGGTTTTTAAAAGCCTTGCACATCACTCTATTTTTTCAGATATCTATATGCGTTGATCCCACTACTGGTGAACTCATTTCAGTCGGTAGCACGTTATTAAGCCTGCAAACAGGGAAAATTATTGACCGGTGTCCAATTCCATTCGCCTCATTTGTTATTATGTATAATTCATACATTTATTCACAATTAAAATTTAAAAAAATGGAAGAGTATGCATTGATCATGAGGCACGAAGACGGAACGAAAATCGCGTCGCCTGAACAAATGCAGATATGGATGAAGCAGACCATGGATTGGATTGGTGGCATTGCGGCACAAAACAAATTTGTAAGCGGCACCGGCCTTTTGTTTGACGATGCCAGGGTTGTAAGTTCAGGCAAAGTTGTAACCAACGGGCCTTTTGGAGAAATCAAAGAAACCATTGGTGGCTTCATTGTGATGAAAGCAGATTCAGCGGATGAGGCTGCGGAATTTGCAAAGCATTGCCCTGTGTTACAGGGAGAAGGGAATACGGTAGAAGTTAGGAAAATATCCAGGCGCGATGGAACTAAGTAAACAACATAAAATAGTTGGCTTAAAAATATTTTGTAATTGATGTTTAAAATCACTGCATTGCATTTTGTTTTACTTTTTTAAATGAAAACTCTTTTTTTAAATAGAATTATTTAATTATGCTTTTAGGATTTGATATAGGGGGGACTAAATGCGCTATAGTGTTAGGCACAAAAACTGTTGATGGGAATATTATTTTAGTTGATAAAATAATTTTGCCGACGGATAAGCCTGTACATGAAATGATAGAAACACTATTTATAAATGCAGAACAGGTTTTAAAAGATAATAAAATAAAAAAAGACGAATTGAATGGAATAGGAATTTCATGCGGCGGGCCGCTGAACAGTAAAATGGGCGTTATCCTGTCACCACCTAATTTGCCGGGATGGGACAATATTGCAATTGTGGAAATGGCAGAGAAGAGATTTGGCATAAAAACGCATTTGCAAAATGATGCCAATGCATGCGCTGTTGCAGAATGGAAATTCGGCGCTGGCAAAGGTTATAGCAATATTATCTTCCTGACTTTCGGAACGGGCATGGGAGCCGGATTGATATTGAATGGGAATTTATATTCAGGCACTACAGATCTTGCTGGTGAAGTAGGGCATATACGATTAGCAGGAACTGGGCCTGTTGGCTTCGGCAAGGCAGGATCATTCGAAGGCTTTTGCAGCGGCGGAGGGATCGCTCAACTGGCACAATCAAAAGTGCTTGAAAAACTCCAGATGGGAGAAAAAGTTTCTTTCTGCAAAAGCATCAACGAAGTCCATCTGCTGACTGCAAAATCAGTAGTAGAAGCAGCTTACAGAGGAGATGCAACGGCAATTGATATTTATAAAACCTGTGGGCTTTATCTTGGCAAAGGGCTTTCGCTACTGATTGATATACTCAATCCGGAAATGATTATTCTTGGCAGCATTTACGGCCGGGCTCAACCGCTGATCGGGCCATACATGAGAGAAGTGATTGAACGCGAGGCCATCCCGGCAGCACATCAAGCCTGCAGCATTGTGCCGGCTGCCCTTTCTGAAAATATTGGCGATATAGCTGCGCTTGCCCTGGCTGATAATATCATATAGATGTAGTTGAATTTTTTTTAAGGATTATAAAATAAGTATTCACCATTTTACCAAATCCACTTGGACAGGCTTGTAGAAATAAAAGATTAGAATTGAGTTCTATCTTACCAGCATAACGCTTCCTTTATATAAAACTTTGCCGTTTTTATCCGTGCCACTGATCACATAGATATACATTCCGGCATCTTGCTTCTTTCCGTTCACCGTACCGTCCCAGCCTTTGCCGGAATTTGTTGTGGAGAAAATTTTATTGCCCCATCTGTTGAAAATAGAAAACTCATTCAAATTGATGTACGTATTCGGCGGTATCCTGAACACCTCATTATGCCCATCGCCATTTGGGCTGAAAGCGTTCGGCATGACTAAATTTGTTAAAATTTTTATCGTGATTTCTTTGCTTATAGTACATCCGTCAGTGGTAACGGCATCAAAAAAATAATTTGTGCTTGCTGAAAGTGGTTGAGTTATTGGTGTCAACGAAGAGCTATTGGAAAGCGTTTGCGAAGGCAGCCACTGATAAGATGAGAGATTACCAGCAATATTTGCACTGAGCATCACTTGCGTTCCCGGGGCAACAAATGTGTCAATCGGATTCACAACAATTTCCGGGAGGCTTTTGACAGTCATCACAATTTTTTCTGAGGAAGCTGGATTTCTTGCGCAACCATTGCTATCAGTCAGCATGCAGAATATCTCATCTCCGTCGTTAAGATTAATGCTGGTGAAATCTGAGCTATCCGTGCCGGCATTTGTTTCATTGAGTTTCCATTGATAAGAGACTGATGAGCTTGCATTTTGCACAACAGCAATAAATGTTACCGGTGTGGCCGGGCAGATATCATTCGCAGATGCCGTAATGCTTATGGATGGCGATACCGCATCAACGACAGTCATTGCGACGCCATACGACGAAGCAGTTTTAGGCAGTGAACATGGAAATGCCGGATCAACTGTGAGCACACAGTTTACTACATCTCCATTGTTCAGGGACGAGGTAGAAAAAGTATCGCTGTTAGGCCCTGCAATTGATCCGTTAATTTTCCATTGATATTCCGGATGAGGCCCTGCGTTTTGTGCAATGGCAGAAAATGTTACGTCGCTTCCCTTGCAGACATAAGATACCGCTGTTGAAATGCTGATTGATGGCTTGGTCACAGGACTCAATGACACAATGATGCTGTCCGAACTGACAATGGGAGATCCCTGGCAATTGATGCCGGTAAATATGCATTTTATAACGTCTCCTGTTTTCAACGAAGTGGCCAAATAGGTGCCGGTGTCATAGCTTACGAATGCGCCATTATAAACCCATTGGAAATGCGGATTTGTAGCGCCAGCAGGTGCCTTGGCAAGAAATGCAACGGTTGCGCCGGCGCAGATCATAGAAGGTGAATAAGAAACTTTTACAGAATCGCCGCATAATTGTGATGATGCAGAAGCGGAGATAAAACAAAACAGCAAGCTGATAGCTAAATGATGGATTGATTTGTTTTGTTTTAGAAGTCGTTTCATAGCGGTGTTCTTGCGCTGCTGTGCAATATTAAGTCATAAAAATCTATCTTGTCGGTTTAGGAAATACACCTCAAAACAATTTTCCACAAAGACAGTACAGCATTCATCAGAAATAATAAATAAATAATGAGACAAGATCCCTGATGATTTTACTTTCTTTTTGCTCATCATTCATTTCTCATTCCTGTTTGCTACATTCGCAAAAAAGATTATGGGCATCGCAGATAAATTATTCCACATGAAAAATGAAAAAGCTGACGCTAACTTAAAAGCAGGACAGGATTTTTTAGAGGCAAACAGGCAAAAGCCAGGCGTTACGGCATTGACAAGTGGCCTGCAATATGAAGTTATAAAAGAAGGCACTGGCATAAAGCCTTCGGCAACCAACAAAGTTACCTGTCATTACCACGGCACATTGACTGACGGCACCGTGTTTGATAGTTCAGTAAAACGCGGGCAGCCTGCCACTTTCCCTTTGAACATGGTCATTAAAGGGTGGACTGAAGGCCTACAGTTAATGAGTGTCGGCAGCAAATGGCGTTTCTTTATTCCGCCGCACCTGGCTTATGGTGAAAGGCAGACTGGTGCTCATATTGGCCCAAACAGCACATTGATTTTTGAAGTGGAACTGCTGGGCGTGAGTTGAGTGCTCTTTGCTTTTCCAAGGGTGATTTAAATCCTTTGGAAAAGTTTATCGCGTGATGAAAAGTAAAACAATGCTAACTTCATGGTATAACATTTTGCCATTATGAAGCGCATTGCCAGAGTTATTCTCATTGTAATTATATTTTTCCCCCTTTCTTCAATAAAAGCTCAAAAGAACATTCGCATTGTTTCTCCCGATAGAGCAATCGTTTTTTCTTTCAAGCTAACAGATCAATCTGCTTTTTACAATGTTACGTACAAGGGCAAAACCATTATTGCAAACAGCCCGTTATCCCTCCGATTCAGCGATGGCGAATTTTCCACCAACCTTCGGATGCAGAAACCTTTAATTCGTGAAGCAGATGAGAAATATGAACTGGTTGTTGGGAAAACAAAAAATGTGAGTGACCATTATAAAGAAATCACTATCCCTATCCAGGAAGCGGTCAAGCCTAGCCGTAAAATAAGTTTTACTGTCCGGGTGTTTAATGACGGTCTTGCATTCCGATACGATTTTCCCGATGAGCCCGGCAAACATTCATTTATTTTAACTGATGAGAAAAATGTTTTCAATTTCCCTCCCGCCACAATCGTTCGCACGCTTTTTCTGCCAAGCTACACTTCATCGCATGAGGGGCCTTATCACACTTTGGCAATAAGCGATGTGAAAGAAGACACACTGATGGATTTGCCCACTTTATTTGAAACGCCTGAGCATATTTTTGTTGGCGTTACAGAAGCAGATCTGCTTGATTATGCGGGCATGTATTTGATAAAAGAAAATGGGGTTATCAGAAGCAAGTTGTCTCCCCTGCCCGGTCAGACAGAAATAAAAGTGAAAGCAAACTTGCCACATCATAGCCCTTGGCGGGTGCTGCTTATCAGCGACCGCGTTGGGGCATTAATCGAATCGAACATCATCACTGATCTTGCTGAACCCTGCAGGATAAAAGATGTAAGTTGGATCAAGCCGGGAAAAACGACTTTTCCCTGGTGGAATGGAAATGTTGTGCCGGATACCATCAACGCACCCGGGAATAATTTTGTTACTAATAAATATTATATAGATTTCTGTGCACGCAATCATATAGAATATCATTCCGTGGTTGAATACGGCCTGCACGAATGGTACACGAACGATGGTGCTGGTTTCATGCCCGGGCCAAATGCAGATGTCACTAAACCTGTGCCGGGATTGGATATGAAAGAGATCTGCGATTATGCAAAATCGCAAGGAGTTGGGGTTCGCGTATGGGTTTACTGGACGGCCTTATATAAAAAATTAGATTCAGCTTTTGCGCAATTTGAAAAATGGGGGCTGCAGGGAATGATGGTTGATTTTCTTGACCGTGACGACCAGGAAATGGTGAATATACAAAACGAAATTCTGGAAAAGGCAGCAGCGCATCATTTGCATATACAGTTTCATGGCGCATACAGGCCCACAGGCATGAACCGCACCTACCCGAACGAATATACACGCGAAGGAACACGCAATTATGAAGTGAATAAATGGGGGCCTGGCCTTACTGCGGATCATGATATTTACATGCCATTCACCAGAATGCTGGCTGGTTCTACAGACTATCATCTGGGCGGTTTTCGTGCGGTGCCCGATTCATTGTACGTTGCACAATACACCAGGCCTTTGATGCTTGGTACACGCTGTCACATGCTGGCCATGTATGTGGTGCTTGAAAATTATCTTGGCATGGTTTGCGATTACCCGGCTGCGTACGAAGGCCAGCCTGGGTTTGAATTCGTAAAAGAAGTTCCGACAGTGTGGGATGAAACTAAAGTGCCCGCTGCAAAAGTGGAAGAGTACATTGCCATCGCAAGACGGCATCATGATGATTGGTATATCGGGGCGATCAACAATCATGCAGCAAGACAGATAATAATCCCGTTGAATTTTTTGAGCGATGGAGATTATGTTGCAGAAATTTATACTGATGCAGATGATGTACGCACAAACCCTAACAACCTTGTTAAGCAAATAAAGAATTTAAAAAAGACGGATAATATTGTGTTGCAATTGGCAACTGGCGGAGGAGCGGTGGTGAGATTCAGGAAGAAATGATTTGGGCTCTAAATATTAATCTGGTTTTTGCGTTATAAACCAAGCATGAAAAAACGAGTTGCCATACTGCCCTTGCTGTTGTTTTTTCTTCAAGTAACAATTGCTCAGGTAAAGCCTGTCATAAAATCATTTAATCAAATCAAGAAGCTTGATGGCAGTTCGCTTTCCTTTACCGACATAGATAACACGATCAGCGAACTGATGAACGCTGCAGAAGTCACTGGTCTCTGCCTCACGATTATCAACAATAATCAGATTGCTTACACGAAAACATATGGCTATAAAAATAAAGAGAAAAGCGAACTTATTGATACATCAACCGTTTTTTATGCGGCTTCTTTCAGCAAGGCCGTGTTTGCATATATCGCCATGCAGTTGGTGCAGGAAGGTGTGCTGGAACTCGATAAACCAATCTGGTCATATCTCAACAAGCCCTTGCCATTATATGAAGGCTATAACAATCTGATGGATGATGAGCGATGGAAAGGAATTACCGTGCGTCATTGCCTTACTCACACGACAGGCTTCCCCAACTGGCGCTGGCTTAACCCGAAAGGGAATAATAAAATAGAGATTTTTTTTACTCCCGGAGAACGCTATGCATATTCCGGCGAAGGCATTGTGCTTTTGCAACTTGCCATTGAGGAAGTCACGGGAAAAAAATTAGAGCAGCTTGCGCAGGAGCGGGTATTTAAGCCATTGGGCATGACCAGGACAAGCTATGTGTGGCAATCTGCATTTGAAAATAATTATGCCTTCGGTTATGATGCAAATGGGGAAGTGCTGAAGAAAAAGAAAAGGACAAATGCCAATGCGGCCGGCTCTATGGAAACGACCATTGCGGATTATTCCCGTTTCATCGAAGCAGTGATGCAGGGCAAAGGCCTGAGTGAAAAAGCAAAACAGGAAATGCTTTCGCCCCAGATCGCAATCAAAACGAAACATCAGTTTCCATCTTTGAATACAGACACAACAGATGATACATACAAAAGCATTGATCTTTCTTATGGGCTTGGCTGGGGGCTTTTTAGATGCCCTTATGGCTCAGCCTTTTTTAAAGAAGGCCATGATGACGGATGGGTTCATTACAATGTGAATTTTCCTGAGAAAAAGACTTCCATCATTATTATGTGCAACAGTTCCAATGGCGAAAGTATTTTCAAGGAAGTGCTGGAGAAGATTATCGGTGATGTATATACGCCATTTGAATGGGAAAATTATACTCCATATAAACCTATTGTGAAATCAGTTGACACCGCTTTAACCCGGTATGTTGGAGTGTACGCTGCCGACACAGTGAAAGCGGTTGTTACGCTGCAGGCGGGTCAGTTAAAAGTGGAGATGGAAAAAGGAGGCTTGCCGAAATCAAACCTATACATGGAGAAACCAGATCTCTTCTTTTTGAAAATGGCTGCTATTCAATTTCAATTCGTAAGGGGCGCAGATGGAACTATTGATAGGATGATCATCATAGGCGGCAATGAGCAGCATGAGTTTAGAAAAGTGAATTAAAAAATACTTTAGTTTCCAGTTCCTGTAAATAGTACGTTGCTTCTGTTCCATTCTATTTTAGTGTCAACACGTTTCGTTAAACCCACTTAAACATTCTTGCATTGACGAGTATAAACAAAATTCAGTCTTTTTATGAGACTCATAAATTCAGGACTTTGAAGATTTCGATAATCGTGAGGGCTTCAAATCCACCAATCCTCCTTTAAAATATCTTATCTGTTATATTCACTTAGCCAGTGAAACTGTTTTTCCGCCAATTGAAAATTCCAATTGCTTCTTTTGAGCTGCACATATACCGAGCCATTTTTTCCCCAGCCCGATAGCAACACGGTGTTGCTGTCGGGCAATGAATAATGAAATTGAAAAATGGCATTGCTGTCGCCCTGCATTTTTTTTAAACTAATCGTATGTTTTATTGTGTCGCCAACGTAAATGAAGTAAGCCCTTTTATAACGCTGGCGCAATGCAGTGTCTGAAGTTTTGATGCTGCCTGAACCGTTTTTGTCAAATATTACATCGCGCCAGCGGAGCGAATCGTTGATTGAAATTGGGATGGTGTCTCCGTTAACAGCAAACACGGCAACATTGTATACGCCGGTTTTGAATGGCTTCACTGAAAGATCTGTATTTGATGATTTGTAATATCGGATCATGTTGTAAAGCTGCAGTCCAACGGCAATAATGACGAAGGCGATCTTCAAAACCATCCTTGCGATGCGCATCCATTTTTTTGGAAAATGGAACTCATATAAGTTGCAGGCGGCTGCCGGTTTATTCAAGATAAAAAAGCAAATTATTCTTTCGAACTCATTAACCATTAAAAACACACATAACAGTACAATGTGAATCGAAAATATTTTAACAGGTATATCATAGCAAAGGTTAAGCATCATCACGTTCAGGAAAACCGCGGTGCCCATTAATATGCCCAGTGTCGCAGTTCTGCGATACAAAAGCAATAGGCCAACTATTGTTTCCATTACACCTGAAAAAATCTGGTAGGGACTTGAGTAGCCAATGAACATCCATGACAATCTCATAGGAAGGAAATCTCCCAGTGGAGTAGCCAATTGACTGATGTTTGGGAAAGGCATTTGCAGCGCAAACAGTTTTTCGATGCCGTAAATAAATGCAATAAGGGCAATATAATATCGTGTGAAAAGGCAGAGCCAGTGATTCAATTGATGATATGCTTTTCGTTTCCTGTCGAGCAGTGACCAGATGATGCAGCCGATAAATGCAATGCTTAAAAAAAGCCAAACTTGTGCCCAGCCGTAAGATGTGTCACCACTCCCGTTTAACAGAACTAAAGTTTTTCTTACGTGAAAAAAATGGTCGTTAGAAAAATGCACGGCCCGGTTCATTGCTTTAGAATAAAAATCGTTCAGGTAACTGATACCTGGAATTTCGCCAAGCCATGTCCACGGTGAAATATTCAGCAACAGATAAATAAAAAAGAAACGAAAAGCAATTCTTTTCCATGCAGCCCAGGCTTCCGGTTGATTTATGGTATCCATGACGGTTAGTTTTGTTCCTAAAGATAAAATAAGACAGCTAGAATTTGGAAGTTTGTCATTACAAATAGCAATGTTCACGTTTAAGTATCTTTGTATTTATAAAGTAAAAATTGTTTGAGTATATGCATAAACATGAAGTATATATCATCTCTGCGGTTCGCACACCGATTGCAAGTTTTGGCGGTTCGCTCAAAGATTTTTCTGCTACACAATTGGGCGCTATTGCGATAAAAGGTGCTGTTGAAAAGGCTGGCATAAAATCTGAACAAGTGCAGGATGTGCTGATGGGCTGTGTGCTGCAAGCCAATCTGGGACAAGCCCCGGCACGGCAGGCAGCGAAATTCGCAGGCTTGCCAAACGAAGTGAATTGCACTACGATCAATAAAGTTTGCGCCAGTGGCATGAAAGCTATTTCACAGGCAGCGCAAAGCATTTTATTAGGTGATGCCGATATTGTGGTTGCTGGTGGTATGGAAAGTATGAGCAATGTGCCATATTATTCCCAGAAGCTTCGATGGGGAAATAAATATGGTGACGTGACACTGGTTGATGGTCTTGCGAAAGATGGGCTTACAGATGTGTATGATGGGAAAGCAATGGGAAATGCAGCAGAGCTATGCGCAAAAGAGTGTGGCATCAGCCGCGAAGCGCAGGATGCATTTGCGATTGAAAGTTACAAACGTTCACAGGCTGCATGGAACGAAGGAAAGTTCAGGGATGAAATTGTTACGGTGGCAATTCCACAGCGAAAGGGAGACCCCGTTTTATTTGCGAAAGATGAAGAGCCATACAATGTGAAGTTTGATAAAATACCTGAATTGAAATCTGCTTTTCAGAAAGATGGATCAGTAACAGCAGCCAATGCAAGCACGATGAATGACGGAGCTGCTGCGCTGGTATTGATGAGCAAACAAAAAGCAGATGAATTAGGATTGAAACCGATCGGGAAAATCATTTCCTATGCAGATGCTGAGCAGGCACCGGAGTGGTTTACCACAACGCCATCGCTGGCGGTGCCCAAAGCCGTTGCCAAAGCAGGGTTGAAGATGGAAGATATTTCTTATTGGGAATTGAACGAGGCCTTTGCCGTTGTTGGCATTGAGAACATAAAGCGCATGCATCTGGATCCTTCAAAAGTGAATGTACACGGTGGTGCTGTTTCAATTGGTCATCCGCTTGGCTGCAGTGGCGCCAGGATCATTGTAACGCTGATGCATATCCTGAAACAGAATAAGGCTAAGTACGGAACAGCAGGAATTTGCAATGGCGGCGGCGGCGCAAGCGCAATGGTGATTGAAAACGTGTAAATTTATGGTGTGAGCGAAGAGGAGTATCCATATAAATTTGACAGGACTGTTTTTCAGGCATTGACGTTTGAAGAAGCCGGCAATCATTAGGGATATTGGAAAAACGGGCCTCTAAAGGAAAGATGGGATGCAGGTTGTTATCTTTCTATGAAGATGTATGGATGCGATAAGAATACGCCGACAGATAAAACAGTTTTCAATAAACGGAAACATAGCAATGGCTGATTTTTTCATGAACATTTTCGTGATTTTATTCAATAACTTAATAATCAAAAGACGGAGTATATTTTAGTAGGGGGATGGCTGTCATATTACATGGCTATGTTCGTGGCACTGGCGATATGGATATTTGGATGAATAAGACGAAGAGAAATTATGCCAATCTTGTCAAAGCGTTTCATGAATCTGGATTGCCTGTTTTTGAAATGACTCCGGAAAGATTGCTGAGCAATGAATTTGATGTCTGGAGTTTTGGTGTTTCTCCCGTTAAGATAGAAATTATGAGGGCAGTGAAGGGATTGGAATTTAATGAAACTTTTAAGAAGGCTCAATACTACGACGATAATGGGCTTATAGTTCGTTTTATTCATATAAACAATTTGATTACTGCAAAAAAAAGCATCAGGCAGTTACAGAGACTTAGATGATATTCAGCAACTCACAAAAAAATAAAATTTGTCTTCCGTATTTGTACGCTTAGCCATTATTGCTGATGCTGAAATGATCGCTGAAATCAGCCGTCGGACTTTCTTTGATACGTTTGCTTCTTTCAATTCGCCAGAAAACATGGATAAGTTCATGAATGACCAATTCTCTAAAGAAGCTCTGATGGCCGAGGTTAGTGATGCTGATAATATTTTCCTGATTGCATATCTGGATGAGAAGCCAGTTGGTTATGCGCTGATGCGCGAAAGCAAGATGCCGAAGGAATTGGGAAGTGGCAATGCCATTGAGATTGTCAGGATCTATAGCGAGCAAAAAGCAATTGGCAAAGGAGTCGGCAAAGCTTTGATGTTACGTTGCATAGAGATAGCATATGAAAAAGATAAAAATGTTATCTGGTTAGGCGTATGGGAGCATAATAACAATGCTATATCTTTCTATCAAAAATTCGGCTACGAACAATTCGGTACGCACATTTTTATGCTGGGCGATGACCCACAAACCGATTTTTTGATGAAAAGGAGTGTTTGAAGCAAAAATCATAAATTGACAGATAAAAAATCATTCTGTGAATCTGTGACGGAGGTCAACCCTATTCAACTAATTTGATTCCTGTTTCTGTTAAAATTATTTTTCTCTCTTTATATAATTTTCCAGTTGCCATCTTAAAAGTCTTTTTGCTCATCGCAAAAAAAGAATAAATCTCTTCTGGTGAAGATTTATCATAATACGGTAGGTAGCTGTTGTTCTCTTTCAGCAATCTCAATATCTTTGCTGTTTCATCTTCAACCCTTTCATAGCCAGGTTTTCCTGCAGCAACATCAATTTTATTCTCCATCAATATTTTTTTGACGAAACCTTTGAACTGGTCGCCTACTTGTATGTCGCGATAGATTTCATTGAAATGCAAAACACCTGTATGCTGGTTGTTGATGATCATCACATAGCCGATATCAGTCCTGCGGTAAACAGTCAAATCAACAATATCTTTTTCTTTCACAGTTAATGTATCGTTGCTGAGAAAGGGCTCAATCTTTTCTGTAGCGGCCAATCTTCCGGTTTGTTCATCGAGATAGATTTTAACGAGGTAATCGCCATTCGGCAGCATATGTGTCAACTGCTTCGACTTCGGAACAAAAATATCTTTCATTAATCCCCAGTCTAAAAATGCACCGTGAGGCGTAACGCTTACTGCACGCAGCTTTACAATATCTCCCAAAATTCCTTTCGGGTGTTGCGTGGTTGCGATGATCCGGTCTTCGCCATCATGATATAAAAAAACTTTTATTTCCTCTCCAATCTTTACATCTTTGGGGATAAAGCGCTTTGGCAATAAAATTCCTTCTTTGCCATCATCAAGAAAAACCCCAAACTCTTTTTGCTTTATCACTTTCAGCACATTGTATTCCCCAATCTTGATCATTTGATGAATTTGTATTTTATGGATAAGGAACAGCCTCCAACTCTAAAATCTGATGCAGATGATGAAGCAGGTGTTTGATATAATCATTGGCAAGCCATTCAATGCTATGCGTCTCAGCGCCATTCGTGTCGCATTTTTTTTGCGAAGCTTCCCGATCAGTATTTGAAAGAATGATTGCTGCATGATTATTCAAAAGTCGCCAGAGTGAAACCAAATCCGCGGTGGGATAATTTTGATAATCGGAGATAACGACCCAGCTATCTTGTTTGTAAACAATTTTTGGAGCATCTTCATATTGCGCTACAATGAATCTGCGGATATTATTCTGTGCGGAATCAACCAAATGCCCCAGTATTTCTTTCTTGCTCCATTTGTTTGCGGCAGGCTTGAAAGCATATACTTTTTCATTCACTTGCTCCAATAAGATGGAGTATTCATGGACGATATTCTGCAACTGGCGGCAAATTTCCTGCGTCATATATTTTGTTTGCGGCGGAAAGTTAATTTTTTTGCCGCGATTCTCAATCATCTCTCAGGAATGCCGCAAAGCTTTGCAGATTCAGATTTGCTGATTTGCGGCTTTCCGAATATTTTTGCAACTCATAAAATTTCAAGGAATGAGACAAATTGCTTTAAGAGAGGCTTTACGTGAAGCGATGAGTGAAGAGATGCGTCGTGATGACCGCGTTTTTTTAATGGGCGAGGAAGTGGCGGAGTACAATGGGGCATATAAAGTGAGCCAGGGCATGCTTGATGAATTTGGTCCAAAGCGTATAATTGATACACCTATTTCCGAGCTTGGTTTTACCGCGATCGCTGTGGGTGCTGCACAAAGCGGCCTTCGTCCGGTGGTGGAATACATGACATGGAATTTTGCTGTGCTTGCATTAGATCAGATATTAAACACTGCTTCCAAAATGCTTGCCATGAGTGGTGGTCAGGTCGGTTGCCCGATTGTTTTTCGCGGGCCTGGTGGTTCTGCAGGCCAGTTAGGTGCACAGCACTCTACTGCTTTCGAAAGCTATTTCGCAAATATCCCTGGCATTAAAGTGGTCTCCACCAGCAATGCATACGATGCAAAAGGGTTGCTGAAACAATCTATCCGCTATGAAAACGACCCGGTGATTTTTATGGAGAGCGAAGTGGCTTACGGCGAGAAAACTGAGGTGCCGGAAGAAGAATATTATATTGAATTAGGTAAGGCAGATATCAAAAAGCAAGGCAAAGACGTGACCATCGTGTCTTATAATAAAATGATGAAGGTGGCGCTTGCTGCAGCAACAGAATTGGAGAAAGAAGGAGTAAACGCTGAGGTGATTGATTTGCGCACCATCCGCCCGCTTGACTGGGATACGATTTTAGAAAGCGTGAAGAAAACCAACCGCCTTGTAATTGTGGAAGAGCAGTGGCCCTTTGCTTCTGTATCATCTGAAATTACTTACAATATCCAGAAGGAAGGTTTTGATTATCTTGATGCTCCTATTCGCCGGATTACTTCTGCAGATGCACCTTTGCATTATGCACCAAACTTAGTTGCGCTTGCTTTGCCTGATGTGGCAAGAACCGTAAAGCTGGTGAAAGAAGTGATGTATTTAAAAAAATAGTATTTTAGTCCGCAGTCTATATTGTAGATAATCCTGAAGCGAGACTTCAGGATTTTTTATTCCTGATTTTTTATTTCTGCATATCTTAATTGCTCAAATAGGTTTTCATGAAACAATCAATTTCGTCACTCATCATTGTGCTTTTATGGTTTTCTGTCTTCTCCCAAACAAATTACAGCCCTTCTCCCGAGAACCTGCAAGCCCGCAAATGGTTTGACAGTGCCCGTTTCGGCATGTTTATTCACTGGGGCGCTTTCAGTGTGCCCGGCGATGGCGAATGGGTGATGAACAACCGCAACATTCATGTGGATGAATATAAGCGGCTGCTGAATATATTTGACCCATTTGATTTTGATGCACATAAATGGGTGAGTACTGCGAAAAATGCAGGCATGCAATATATCACGCTGATTACGCGCCATCACGATGGTTTCAGCGACTGGGATACCAAGCAATCAGACTGGAAAATTACGAATACACACTGGGGTAAGGATGCTGTGAAACTAATCGCAGATGAATGCCATAAGCAGGGCATCAAACTTTTTGTGTACTATTCATTGTTAGATTGGTACCGCGAAGATTATCCGCACGAGACAGGTCGTACAGGTCAGGGAACAGGCCGAAAAGGCCGCGGAAACTATGAGAGCTATCTTCAGTTCATGAAAAACCAGTTGACCGAATTGCTCACTAACTACGGAGAGATATCAGGTGTATGGTTTGATGGCTATTGGGATCAGACCGCACCGGAAGGTTCGGCAGACCGGACTCCGCGCATCAATTGGAAGTTAGATGAGATATACGGATTGATCCACAAACTACAGCCGCAATGTTTGATTGGCAACAACCACCATCTCTCGCCTCTGTCCGGAGAGGATTTTCAGATGTTTGAGCAGGATTTGCCTGGTGAAAATAATTCTGGGCTTAGCTTTCAGGAGATATCAACAAAAATGCCGCTGGAATCCTGCATCACCATGAATGATTCATGGGGTTTTAATATCACAGACCGGAATTATAAATCAACCAAAGTTCTGATCCGGTTGCTAGTGAAAAATGCTGCGCTTGGTGCCAACCTGTTGCTTAATATAGGGCCTTTGCCTAACGGGGATATACAGCCGGAGTTTACAGAAAGATTAAACGCTATGGGTGAATGGCTGAAAATTTACGGTTCAACTATTTATGGAACACATGCAGGTTTTGTCAAGCCACAGGATTGGGGAGCTGTTACAGAAAAAGGAAATAAAATCTTCCTTCATATTTTTAAAACACCCGGCGATAGATTTTTTATTAAAATCCCGAATAAAATAAAATCAGTAAAATTATTTGCAGGAAATAAGGAGCTAAAATTCAAAGTTCTTGATGATGATTATGTGATGATCGATCTGAATAATATTGAGAAAAACGATGTAGATACCGTGATTGAGATAGAAGTGGCAAATAAATAATATTGCACAAACGATTGAGTGAAAAGTTGATCGCATTTTTTAAACCGCGCATTTTTCGCATGCCATTATCATATATTTGATAAATGGCTGGAATACCAAAACCAAACACAGAAAGTACTACCGCCACTGAAGAGCGTCTGTTGGCATCGCTGGGATACAAACAGGAACTGAAGCGAAGTTGGTCGGGTTTTTCAAACTTTGCGATTTCATTTTCAGCCATCTCTATTCTCAGTGGCTGTTTTACCACATTCAGCCAGGCGTGGAATAATGGAGGCCCGATCGCCATTTCAATCGGTTGGCCATTGGTTTCGGGATTGATTTTAATTATTGGCCTTTGCCTCTCGGAGTTAACATCAGCTTATCCAACTTCCGGCGGTATTTACTGGTGGGCATCAAAATTGGGTGGCCCAAAAGCAGGGTTCTTTGCAGGCTGGCTCAATTTAATCGGGATGCTCGCTATCAATGCATCGGTTGTGTATGGTGCGGCAACTTTTTTGAACATTGTGCTTGATGCTTACTTCCCCGAATATGCCAATCATTTTTTTACCGGAGATGCCATCTTTCAGCAGTTTTTCTGGTTTGCAGTAATCATGCTTTTTATCACTGTGCTCAATTGCTTTGGCAGCCGGGTGCAGGCAATCTTCAATAATATTTCGGTATGGTGGCATGTGTTCGGCGCTGCATTGATTATAGCCATTTTGATTATTACACCTGTTGAGCACCAAAGCCTGAAATGGATGTTCACTGCGCAAATAAATAATTCAGGCTTCGCCGGGAACAAAATGTACTGGCTTTATGTATTGCCGTTGGGTTTTTTATTAACGCAATATACCATAACGGGTTTTGATGCGTCCGCGCACCTTTCAGAAGAAACACAAGGAGCACATCTTTCTGCAGCCAAAGGTATTTGGAAGTCTATTTTTTATTCAGCAATCGGCGGATACATTTTGCTGATGTCCTTTCTCTATGCTGCAACCAAACCTGAGAACGTGAGTTCTTTTGATGCAACAGTGAATCCCTTCGGAGGCGGTTCTGTGATTGCAATCCTGGGCAATGCTTTAACACCGTTTATGTTCAAATTGGTGTTGGTGATTTCTACTGCCGGTCAATTATTCTGCGCTATCGCCTGCCTCACATCCTGCTCGCGGATGATGTTTGCTTTTTCAAGAGACGGAGCGATACCCGGCCATTTGCATTTATCAAAAATCAATAAAAATCATGTGCCTCTGAATGCTGTATTGGCATCCTCGGTTATCGGAACGCTTATAACGTTGCCGGCGCTTTGGAAAAGCCCACGCGGGGTACCCACTGCTTTTTTTGCAATCGTTTCTATTGGTGTTATCGGTCTTTATCTGGCGTTCCTGATACCAATTTGGTTGCGATGGCGTGCAGGAAAAAATTTTCAGGCAGGTGAATGGACGCTGGGGAATAAATATAAATGGATGAACCTGGTTGCGATGATTGAGATTATTTTGATTTCTATTTATTTCATTTTGCCATTTGAGCCAGATGCAGTCCCGGGAAATGAAAACTTTACATGGGTCGCAGTCAACTACGCACCAATACTTGTTGGGGTTACTTTGCTGGCGCTTTGGATTTGGTGGAATCTGTCAGTAAAAAAATGGTTCACTGGGCCAAGAAGGACAATTGAATAATTTACGAAAAGGCTCTCGCCGAAATAAATAATCATAGCTTCATTGATAGGCGATGCAAGAATAAAAGAGCTGATTGCAAAAATAGGCCAATTTATAGGCTAAAGGATTGAGAGTAAATATCTGAGACTGACATGAGAACGTACTACTGAACTAAGGTCATAGACTGGAATATGAAAAGAGAAAGTGATACTCAAAAGACTTAATGCAAAGCATGTAGCAAAGAATTAAATAATAACAGGAATGTGTAAACGAAACCGAGCAAAACGGTGCAGCAAATAGTAAGCTTGAAAAACATTTTACGTGGGGAAAGACTTTGAGAATCCTGATTGGTTTTCATAAAAAGGGGAATTGAATATTGAATTTGTTTTAAGGATATTGAGTAGATCAATGTACGAAGGATTATTTTTTTATACAACGTAAATCTACTAAGGTTTATTGCTAATCATCATTATGTTTATGATTGTCCGGTCAAGGCGAAAAGCACGGTTTTTCTGATTTGCATATTGTGCGGATGGTCTCATTTTATAACCATGTTTTAAAGTGCCCACTCGGGAAAACCCATTCAGGAGTGTTAACTGTTTCGTCATTCAACTCATACCAGGGGCTTATGTTTTTATTCATCGGATTGATAACTATATGGACATCCTGCGCAGGCATATAGCTTTGCGCAAGCAAATAAATTTTTTTCCCTGAGATGTTTGTAGCTATATCCGCAACTATCATTGCATGACCAGATGAACCGCCTTGTATCAGGACATCTCCGGATGAAGATTGCTTAGATTGTTCAAAGGTTTCAACTGTTTTTCAAGAGATAATGTGCCGCATCTTGCAAAGACATAGTTGAGGTATTTATCAAAATGCTTTCTGTCAATAGGTACTCCCAATTTATACTCCTTACTATTGTTATCCCGAAAGATAATCTCACCGAATCTTTTTTGAGCATACAGATATTCTGCACGAAGCCTCATTACAGCATCTGCGCATTGCTGCAGGTCTTTGTTGCCAATAGAAATGTTTAGTACGGCAAACTGAGCAGTTTGATTTCTTTTTGGCAAACCATTGTACAAATAGACTATTTTGCTTTTTTTCAATTGCAATGTTCTCAACCATGCGGCGAATGAATTTTTTTCAGATGAAGTTCTTGAAAAACCATTTGGCATTTTAATATCTCCGACACAAGCATAAGGATTTTCTCCTGTAACAGCTTTGGCGGAAATCATCGTAAAATCAATACCGGCTTGTTGCGTTTGATTCCACAGGATAAAGAATGGAAAAATAATTGCCATGCACAGGTTCGGTTTCATATTGTTATTTTTGGGGAATGATTTAGTAGGATTCGATCCTGTATTTTTTCCACAACAAAAGATTGTTAAAACGCATGTCAAACATTTTGATTATTGATGACGAGAAAGCGATACGCAAAACGCTCGGAGAGATTCTGTCTTACGAGGGTTATAAGATTGACGAAGCGGGAGATGGGGAAGAGGGGCTGAAAAAATTCAAGGACAAAGAATATGATGTGGTTCTTTGCGATATCAAAATGCCTAAGATTGATGGTATTGAATTTTTAGAAAAAGCAAAAGAAAGCAATCCAGATATCCCGATTATCATGATTTCAGGTCATGGAAATATTGATACCGCTGTAGAGGCAGTGAAGAAAGGTGCCTTTGATTTTATTTCAAAGCCACCCGATTTAAACCGGCTGCTGATAACTATCCGAAATGCGATGGATAAAACAACCCTGGTAGCAGAAACAAAGGTGCTGAAGAGAAGGATAAGTAAAGTGCAGGAGATGGTGGGGGCCTCATTGCCGATAGAAAAAATTAAAGAAACAATTGATAAAGTTGCACCAACGGACGCCCGTATTTTGATTACTGGTGAAAATGGCGTTGGTAAAGAACTGGTAGCCCGATGGGTACATGAAAAAAGCAACCGTGCAGGTGGTGCGCTGATTGAAGTAAATTGCGCAGCCATTCCGGGCGAATTGATCGAAAGCGAATTGTTTGGGCACGAGAAAGGTTCATTCACGTCTGCTTTGAAACAGCGTATAGGTAAATTTGAACAGGCAAGCGGTGGCACTTTATTTTTGGATGAGATTGGCGATATGAGCCTAAGCGCACAAGCAAAAGTTTTACGAGCATTGCAGGAGGGAAAAATAACACGTGTTGGCGGCGATAAGGATATCAGTGTGGATGTGCGGGTAATCGCAGCAACCAACAAAGACCTCCTGAAAGAAGTAGACGAAAAAAATTTTCGCCTCGATCTGTATCATCGCCTCAGCGTGATCATCATCCATATACCATCTTTGAATGAGCGGAAAGATGATATCCCTTTGCTGGTAGATAAATTTCTGACTGATATATGCTCTGATTACGGGATTGCAAGAAAAGTAATTGATGATGAAGCGATAAAAGCTTTGCAAAATCACAATTGGACAGGCAATATCCGGGAACTGAGAAATGTGGTTGAGCGTCTTATCATTCTTTCTGGCAAAACAATCAACAAAGAAGACGTAGAGAGTTATGTGCTGCCGAAGAAATAGTTTGCAGTTATTAGTTGACAATTTTGAGCCAGGAGTCGGTCTTCTGACTTCAGGCTCAGTACTCTCCACTCAAAACTATTTAGCAAAATTTTCAAACCTATTATTTTGGCAGCAAGATTATTATGGTATTTTTGCCGCTATTTAAAACTTAGGCTCAATGACTAACAATGAATTGTTATCAGTGATTTTAATTGGTTTTTTGTTGGTTATCCTTCCCGCAGTTGGATTGTATGGCATGTTCCGCAAAGCTGGGGTGGCTGGATGGAAAGCGCTTGTGCCTTATTATAATTTTTGGATTGTACTTGACATCGCGAAAAGGCCGAAATACTGGTTCTTCCTTCAATTTATTCCCATTATCGGATGGTTTATCACGTTGGGCATCTGCATTGAGTTTGTAAAGCCTTTTGGGAAATTCAAATTCTATCAACATGCGCTTGCCGCTCTTGCGCCAATGTTTTATTTTATTTATATTGGTTTCAATAAAGCGGATAAATTTCTTGGTGTTGAGACCGTAAAAAAATATAAAAAATCTCCGACCCGCGAGTGGGTCGATGCTGCAGTGTTTGCGATTGTTGCGGCTACTATCATACGCACTTTTGTATTTGAAGCATATACTATTCCTACAGGTTCAATGGAAAAAACTTTGCTGGTGAATGATTTTTTATTCGTCAGCAAATTCAGTTATGGCCCGCGAATTCCAAATACCCCGCTTGCTGTTCCCTTTGTTCATCACACACTTCCTTATACTAATGCTAAGTCATATGTTGAATGGATCAAAATCCCTTACACACGTTGGTTTCCAAGCGCTGTCAAAAGAAATGATGTGGTGGTATTTAATTTCCCTGCAGGCGACACAGTTATCAATAAAGATGAATTTCAATCTATAATCCCTTATTATGATGAATGCCGGGAACTTGGAAGGGGGAACATAGATGAAGGCAGAAAGATTATTATGGCAGATCCTGATTCATATCCTTTAGTAATCCGCCCTGTTGACAAGCAGGAGAATTATATAAAACGCTGCGTTGGCTTGCCCGGGGATTCAATTGAGATAAAGGATGATGTTATTTATATTAAAGGCGTAAGACAGGAGCCGCCTCCGAATTCGCAATTGCATTACATAGTAACAACAAATGGCCAATCCCTTGACCCTGATGTTATGAAAGAAGAATACAATCTGGAGATTGATAAAGGAGATTATAGCGCAATAGGCAGCCCTAATGAAAATAAGTTTTCGATGTTGCTCACTACAAAGGGCAAAGAGAAAATGATGAAGGCAGGCCTGATAAAAAATATTGAATTAGATTACAGCTACAATGGAGGCGGGGGTTCTGTGATGCCTTTTGATAATTATCACAAATGGACGAGGGATAATTTCGGGCCGGTATGGGTGCCTAAAAAAGGAGCAAATATTACGCTTACCCCTGAGAACTATGCAATGTATGAAAGGGTAATTCATACATATGAAGGAAACAAGCTGGAGGTGCGCGGTGATAAATTTTTTATCAATGATAAAGAAACAAACCAATATATTTTTAAAATGGATTATTTCTGGATGACTGGCGACAATCGGCAGGACTCGCAGGACTCAAGGTATTGGGGGTTTGTTCCCGAAGATCATATTGTAGGACAGGCATCGCTAATATGGATGAGTTGGGAAAAAGGCATACGATGGGGCCGCCTGTTCAACAGGATTAAATAATTTGCAGATGTGCTGATCCGATAATTTGCCAATGCGTTAAAAACTATTCAATCCTTCTGCTTTTTACAGAAGGATTTTTTGTATTATTGGATATGGAGAAAGCCGAATTTAGATTTTCTTTTGATATTATTGAATCGATGGATGAACTGTCAGCAGAGGATGCACTGCTGCTGAATAAGGCAAAAAAGGAAACTGAAAATGCCTATGCCCCCTATTCACGGTTTAGTGTAGCTGCAGTTGCAAAGCTTTCCAATGGAGAAATAATAACAGGAACAAATCAGGAGAATGCTTCTTATCCTGCAGGCATTTGCGCGGAAAGGGTTTTGCTGTCATCTGCTTCATCGCAATATCCCGGCATTGCCATTGAGGCCATTGCAGTCAGTTATGATAACAAGAACGGCGAGAGCAGTCGCCCCATTTCACCCTGTGGCATTTGCCGTCAGTCTTTGCAGGAGTATGAGCATCGGCTGAAACGCCCGATCCGACTTATTCTTGGCGGGATTACTGGTAAGATTTACATTATCCCACAAGCTTCAGTATTGATGCCTTTGGCATTCACTGGCGATGAATTGAAATAGTGCTTGCTGATTTAACACAATATTTTATTGCCGGACTATTCCTTTTCATCAGGATTTGCGTCTTAATTACAAGAACGCTAAATCTTTTTATATGGAAACGAATACTACGCAACAGGAAGTGCTGATTATGACAGGCACTACATTTTCTTCAAGACAATTGATTGAAAAAAATATTTCACCGGACAGTAAAAGCATGTCAGAGATAGAGCAACTGGAACAAGCTTGTGCGAACGGCCTTTTGGAAGAAATGCTTCCTGAACTTTGCGCCCGCAGTGCAGACGCAAAAAAGATATATTTGTGGGGCATCAAAGAAGGAGACTCATTTGTTGAGTTTGATTTCAGCGAATTTCCTGAACAAACAGAAAAATATTTTTCTCTTGACCCATACTCTTTTTTGAGTGAGATAAATTTTAACTGAAATCGTGAATGGTCAATAATAGAATAATATGGCGCTTTAAAATTTTCACAAGTCGCGGTTATTATTATCGCCTACTCACCATTCACCTCAAAACGCAAGCTCAGCATCCGTTTCTGCGAATCCAACGCATGTTAGAACCAATCCGTTTTCCAAATCTCTATCAGTGAGCACTTCATTATTGCTCATGATCACGTTCCCCTTTATGCATTTTGCAACACAGCTTGAGCACCTGCCGGCGCGGCAGCTATAGGGCAATTGTATATTTACATTCAGTGCCGCCTGCAGGATGCTTAGCGGATATGCAACCTGAATTTTAAACGTTTGTTTGTTATAGTGTATCAGGATTTCTTTTGGCGACCTATCTGATATTAAAGGCGGCGGGTGGATATGCTCAACAGTAAAATTTTCTTTTTTTATCTGATCGTTGTGGAAACCCATCCATTTCAAAGTGAATTGTGCCATTCGCATAAAGGATGGTGGCCCGCACAGATAAAATAAGTTTTCTTGTTTTCTGTCAACGTGATCATCAACCAATTTTTCCAATAAAAAATTATTCAATTTTTGCGGAGAATGCCTCGCTGCCAGTGGCTTGCTTAAAAGGCTTAGCCATTTTAATTGCGGTGTAAATTTTTGCTCTGTTTCATCCAATTGCTTTTTGAAAATGATTTCCGTTTCAGAGTGATTTTGGAAGATAAGAAAGATACTGCTCCACGGCTCTGTATGAAGTATTTTTTTTATCAATGAAAATACCGGTATGATGCCGCTGCCTGCGGCGATGAAAACAAACTGTCTTTGTTTTTCAGGATATGTTTCTATAGTAAACCTGCCTGACGGATAAATCGACGTTAGCGTATTATTTATGTGGATATGATTAATTAAATGCCTTGAGACTTCCCCATTTGGGATACGCTTTACCGTGATTGATACCTGTTCATCAACCCCAGGTGTGGATGAAACAGAGTAGGAGCGGCGTATCTCCCCATTTTTGCTATTAAAAATAAAAGTAAGGAATTGCCCTGCCTGATAGTTAATGGTTTCATCGGCTTCATTTTGCAATACAAAACGATAAGCATCATTTGTTTCGCTGACTATATCCGCCACTTTCCAACTGATTCTATCCATATTGAAAATTAATAAGAATTTATTTTAAAAAGACAATCGTGGTAAACTAATGTTTAAACAATCAATCCCCCTGTTGTAACCTTTATTTAATACTATAACAGCTTCTTTTTCCACTCATCAAATTGACTGAATTTATAAATTCAAAAAAAACTAAATCTCATTATATTTGAAGCTTAGTTTCAACCAAAACCCTGCTAAATGTTTTTTGGACGTTTACCTATTACTATACCTGTATTTTTCGTCATTTTTTTATTTGTTTCATGCAAAGGCAGGGTTCACTCTCCCATCGCTCCAAAACCAACACCAGCGCCTGTAGTAGACGTGCTGATTGCCTCCGCTCAAAATATTTCCAATGAGATCATAGCAAACGGGACTGTAGTTGCCAATCAATATGTAGAACTGCATCCTGAAGCAAGTGGCAGGCTTATTTATCTGAATGTGCCGGAAGGAAAATATGTTACAGCAGGCACCATTATTGCACGCGTGAACGATGCAGACCTTAAAGCTCAGGTGGAGAAAAGCAAAGTGCAGCTCGACCTTGCTCAAAAAACAGAAGACCGTTACAGGCAATTGCTTGCTGTGAATGGGATCAACCAAAGTGATTATGATGCAGCACTGAACACTGTAAACGGTTTTAAAGCCGATATAGACTACAACCAGGCTCTTCTTGAGAAGACAGTGCTCAGAGCGCCTTTCAGCGGCATCATGGGCTTGCGGAAGGTTAGCCTGGGTGCATATGTTTCTCCGACTACATTGATTGCTACACTGCAGCAATTAGAGAAAATAAAAATTGATTTCACGGTGCCGGAAGAATACCATTCCATCATAAAAAAAGGTGCTTTTGTGGATGTGGAACTGGATGTTTCGAAGCAAACAAAAAGCAGGGCACAAATTATTGCGGTGGAGCCACAGGTAAACCAAACATCAAGAAATTTAGTAGTAAGAGCAGTTTTGCAAAACACAAAAGCAAACCCCGGAGGTTTTGTGAAAGTGCATATCAATGAAGGCGTTGATAAGAGAGCCATCATGGTGCCAACTAACTCATTGATACCCGATGATAAAAACAATCAGATCATCCTGGTCAGGAATGGAAAGGCCTTTTTTGTGAATGTGAAAACCGGCGTTCGCCTGGCAAACAATGTAGAGGTGACAAGCAATATAAAAGAAGGAGACTCAGTAGTTGTGACAGGTGTGTTGTTCGCGAGGCCGGGATTGCCTTTGCAGGTGCGCAGCTCAAAAACACTGGAACAATTTGCAGCACTGAATGGTAACAGCGGAACCGAATAGCAAGTCTTTATTTTAATATTTAAAATAAAATTTCTCAACAGATATCGCAGGCATGAATATATCAGAGTTGTCGTTAAAAAGACCGGTGCTGGCTACGGTGATGAATTTGATGCTGATTTTATTTGGCGTAGTCGGCTACAATTTTTTGGCGGTGCGCGATTATCCTGCGATTGACCCTCCGATAATAACTGTCAACACATCCTACACAGGTGCGAATCCTGATATCATAGAAAGCCAGATCACGGAGCCGTTGGAAAAACAGATCAATGGTATTCCAGGCATACGCACCATCAGTTCAACCAGCTCTTTGGGAAGCAGCTATATCACAGTAGAATTCAATCTGGGCGCAGATCTTGAAGCAGCAGCGAGTGATGTGCGCGATAAAGTAGGGCAAGCCACACGCAATCTTCCACTCGATATTGATGCCCCGCCAGTGGTAACAAAAGCAGATGCCAACAGTGATTTCATATTGCTGCTTGCCATACAAAGTCACACAAAAAGTTTAATGCAGTTGAGTGACTATGCTGACAACGTTTTGCAACAGCAATTGCAAACCATTGATGGAGTGAGCTCAGTTTTTGTTTTTGGCGATAAAGGTTATGCTATGCGCATCTGGCTACAACCGGACAAAATGAATGCGTACAACATTGCGTACAACGATATAAGCACTGCCGTAAACAATGAAAATATTGAGTTGCCACCCGGAAAAGTATATGGTAATAATACGGAGCTGACCATTAAAGCGCTTGGGAGGTTGACGAGCGAAAAACAATTCCGCGATCTGATCATCAAAGAAGATAGCTCAGGTATTGTGCGGCTGGGCGATGTTGCCAAAATTGAGTTGGGGCCGCAATCCCCCGAGCAAAGCTGGAAATATAATGGTGTGAATGCAGTGGGGCTGGCGATCATCCCACAGCCGGGCGCAAACAATATTGCCATAGCAGATGAGTTCAATAAAAGACTGGAAGAAATAAAAAAATCCAATAAAGCAGATATTGATTTCAATGTTTTGATTGATAACACAAAAACTATCCGGCAGTCTTTGAGCGAAGTAAAAGAGACTTTGATCATTGCATTTTCATTGGTGGTGCTTGTTATTTTCTTTTTCTTCCGCAACTGGCTTATTGCGTTAAGGCCATTGATTGACATTCCGATTTCATTGATTGCAACTTTTTTTGTGATGTACCTGGCGGGTTTTACTATCAACATACTTACGTTGCTTGGCATTGTGCTGGCAACAGGCCTGGTGGTGGATGATGGAATCGTGGTGACAGAAAATATTTTCAGGAAACTGGAAGCAGGTTTCCCGATCCGTAAAGCAGCACTCGAAGGAAGCAAAGAAATATTTTTCGCAGTCATCTCTACATCTTTAACGCTTGCGGTAGTGTTCATGCCCGTTGTTTTTTTGCAGGGCTTTGTCGGGCGCTTGTTCCGTGAATTTGGTGTAGTACTTGCAGCAGCAGTTTTAATTTCATCATTTGTTTCATTAACTATTACTCCTGTATTAAACGTTTATCTGACACGCAAGAATTCATCACATGGAAAATTCTATCAGATGACCGAACCATTTTTTCAGGGAATGGAGAATGGTTACAAAAAAATGCTCCGTGCTTTCATGCGCGTAAGGTGGATTGCCTGGGTGATCATAGCAGCCTGCGGGTTGATTATATGGTTCATTATGGGATCTATACAAAGCGAACTGGCGCCACTGGAAGACAGAGGCACTGTTCGTTTCTCTGCAACCGCTGCGGAAGGCACAAGTTTTAGTTATATGAGTGCTATTTCAGACAGCATCGCAAATTATCTTTACGACTCAGTGCCCGAGCGTGATTTTGTTTTTGTAAGGACTCCGGGAAACGGTAATCTGAATTCCTCCGCACCAAGAATTGGTTTGATAGATCACACCTTGAGAAAAAGGACACAAGCAGAAATCGCGAACGACCTGCAGCAAAAGGTGAATCGGTTCAATGATGCAAGGATTTTTGCAATACAGGAGCAAACTATTTCTGTCGGATCCGGTTCACGCACCAGCCTGCCTGTTCAGTTTGTTTTACAAAATCAGGACCTTAACAAAATCAAGGATGTGATCCCCAAATTTTTAGCCGAGGTGAGGAAGGACAAAACATTTACCAACTCAGATGTGAATTTGAAATTCAATAAGCCAGAGTTGGATATTACAGTTGACAGGATGAAAGTGAAAGACCTGGGCTTGTCAACAAGCGATGTTGTTTCCGCTATGCAGGCAGCCTTCAGCGGGGGAAGGCTCGCTTATTTTTACATGAACGGGTATCAGTATTTTGTTGTTGCACAGGTTGACCGTAATTCCAGAGACAACCCGGCTGATATCAAAAATCTTTATGTAAGAAATAATAAGGGCATCAATATTCCATTAGATGCAGTGATCAATATTCAACAGAACAGCAGCCCGTCAACGCTTTTTCACTTCAATCGGTTTAAGTCAGCTACTATTTCGGCTTCTCTTGCCGAAGGCAAAACCATTGGCGATGGCGTAAAAGCAATGAATGCAATTGCAGCAAGGACGCTGGATGCAAGCTTTCAAACCGCATTGGCGGGATCTGCCCGCGATTATACAGAAAGCTCATCAAACATCATGTTTGCTTTTGTGCTTGCTTTGGTATTGATTTATCTGGTTCTTTCAGCGCAGTTCGAAAGTTTTGTGGATCCGCTTGGCATCATGCTCACAGTGCCGCTTGCCTTGTCGGGGGCCTTACTGAGCCTTTGGATTTTTGGGATGACGCTTAATATATTTTCTGAGATTGGAATGATCATGCTGATTGGGCTTGTGACAAAAAACGGAATTCTGATCGTAGAGTTTGCAAATCAGAAAAGAGAGCATGGCCTTGGGAAAATGGAAGCTGTTGTGGAAGCTGCGTCACAGCGCCTGCGCCCGATCCTTATGACGAGTCTTGCGACATCGTTGGGCGCATTGCCCATTGCCGTTAGTCTCGGTGCTGCAGCTACCAGCAGGATACCTTTGGGCGTTGTAGTGGTTGGTGGCATTATGTTCTCGCTGATCCTGACTTTGTTTGTGATACCTGCAGTGTACACTTTCCTGTCAGGCAAACACAAAAAGCATCAGACAGAAGTAACTGAATAATGGATCATAAAATGGCAAAACTAATTTGTGGCTGTTTTTATTAAAAGCAAATGGATGAAAAAAGAATTCCTTTTTATATTACCCCTGTTATTTGTAAAAACACTGATTGCTCAGGAACTTCCGTTACACGATGCAGTTAGTATCGCATTGAAGAACAGCTTCAATATTCAAATCGCTAAAAATAATGTTGATATTGCGGCAATCAATAACAATTATGGCATTGCAGGAGGCCTTCCACTCGTGCTGGCTTCAGGTTCTGATAATGAACAGCTCACCAGTATAAAACAACAATATGCTAACCCTGCAAACAATAAATCAAGCACTAATGTAAGCTCAAACGTTTTAGCTGTCGGCTTAACTGGTTCTGTGCTGCTTTACAATGGCCAGCGCGTAGTGACTGCCAAAGAAAGGTTTGGCGTTATTGAAGAACAAAGTAAACAGCAACTGAGCTCACGTGCGCTGGTGCTTGCTTATAGTGTAATGCTTAAATATTATGACATTGTACGGCAGCAGAGCTATGCAAAGACACTGGAGCTTTCCATTGAAGCATCCAAAGAAAAATTAAATATTGTAAAGGCCCAGCAAAGTGTTGGTCTTGCAAATAATGCAGATTTGTTTCAATCACAGGTTGATTTGAATACGCAAATGCAAAACCTGCAAGCACAGCAATTGGTTATAGATCAGGATAAAACAGACCTGCTCACGCTGCTCACTTTAAATCCAGACTCAACCATTATCATAAAAGACACGATCATTGTTGAAAGGAACATTCAGATTGGATATATTCTTGATGCAGTTCAGAAAAACCCTGATATTATTTCGGCCAGCCAGCAGGTCATCATTAATCAGCATGTTGAAAAAGAGGTGGCTGCTTTGCGTTACCCTTCTTTGAGTTTCAGTACCGGATATAACTATGGCTTCACAAAAAATGCGGTAGGGTTTTCTTTACTCAATCTTAGTTATGGCCCGTTTGCAGGAGTAAACCTGGCCGTGCCGATTTTCAATGGAACGATTTACAAAAGGCAACAGCAAATCGCAGGGATTAACTCAAGAAACGCAGAACTGCTGAAAGACACGCTGGCACTTGGTTATGCATCAACGGCCATCAAAAATTTTCAGGCATATAAAAATAACCTGCAACAGTTGGAAACAGCGGTGCAGAATTATGATCTTTCAAAGAAATTGCTTGATCTGGTAGTGCAGCGCTTTCAGTTGAGACAAGCTACGATTGTAGATGTAAAAAATGCACAGCAAAGTTTTGAGAACGCAGGGTATTTGCTTGTAAACGTGAGCTATGCTGCAAAAGCTGCAGAGATACAATTGAAGCGCTTAGCGAATCAGTTGAGTTTTTGAGGAGTTTCGCACAACGGGACAAAGAATACAAAGCAACTTCGATATCAGCTTTAGATGCTTATATTCCCATATTTTTTAAAATATACAACAAGGTACAGACGTAGGGCGCTTAGTATCCTTTTTCTCGTCGTGAAAAATTAAAAAAGGGTCTGCACCCCATAAGCAATTTTCGCCTCATGTTCAAGCAGCCACTTTTTTCTTCTGATGCCGCCGGCGTATCCGACCAGATCGTTCTTTGACCCAATTACGCGGTGGCATGGCACAACGATAGCAATATTGTTCTTGCCGTTTGCTGATGCCGCAGCCCGTATTGCTTTGGTATCGCCCAATCTTCTGGAAAGTTCCAGATAGCTGATGGTCTTGCCAAAGGGTATCCTCAGTAATTCGTTCCACACGCTTTTCTGGAACTCAGTGCCATCCTGATTTATAGGGAATTCAAAAACCCTTCTTTCGCCATGGAAATATTGAATAAGCTCTTCAATGCAATTGATGATTACGGGAGGGATTTTCTTTTTATGATCATCACGTGGCTTTTCAATGCTGTCAATGAAATTGATTTCGCCGATAAAATTTTCATTGCCTGAAATCTTTAAAAGACCGATGGGGGATTGATAGTATGTAGTAAATTGTTCAGGCATAAATGATGGCTGCACTTTGTCACCCGATTTTCATACCGTTTTGCACGGTTTGCCGGGGCTGCAATAAAACTACTTCATTTTTTTCAGTATACACACCCAGCACCAGGCATTCACTGATAAAATCGGCGATTTGCTTAGGCGGGAAATTAACGACGGCTACAATTTGTTTCCCTAACAAATCTTCTTTTTGATATAATGATACAATCTGCGCCGAAGATTTTTTTATTCCCAGCTCGCCGAAATCAATAGTCAATTTGTATGCTGGTTTTTTGGCTTTGGGGAAATCTGCTACTGTCAGTATAGTACCCGTTCGTATATCAATTTTTTCAAAATCATCCCAGGTGATTATCATTGTGAAAAGATTTTATCGTTAGTTTCACACAACGAAACAGCGAATACAAAGTATGCAAAGCAGATGTTATATTTACATACTTTATGAAGACAAATGAGAATGTAAAAGCTAACGTCTTTATTGCTTTTTATTCTTTGTTACTTTGCGTGAAATAATAAATTCATTCATTCATAAAAATACAATTTACATGAAACGTACAGCAACAGCCGTTTGGAACGGCTCAGGAAAAGACGGAAGCGGACATCTGACAACACAAAGCACTACGCTCAGCAACACTCAGTATTCTTACAAGTCCCGGTTTGAGCAGGGCGTTGGCACGAACCCGGAAGAACTGATCGCAGCTGCGCATTCGGGTTGTTTTGCCATGGCGCTTAGCTTTGAATTGCAGAAAGCAGGGTTTACCGCAGATTCTCTGGATGTGACTGCTGAAGTGACTATTGATAATGGAACAATCACTACTTCCCACCTTATTTTGAAAGCGAAGATACCGGGCATTACTAAAGAGAAATTTGATGAAAGCGCTGCCAATGCGAAAGCCGGTTGCCCTGTAAGCAAAGTGCTGAATGCGTCTATTTCATTGGATGCCTCACTGGTTTAATATTGATAATAAATTTTTTAGTCAAATCCCGTCTTGATGTTAAAGATGGGATTTTATTTTTGAGTTTATTTATGCACCTTCAAAAAGCGCCGGGAAAATTTTCGTAAATTAACGTTGCTTTTAATTTATTCATTTAAAACTTGCTATATGAATGCTGTGCAACGCCTTGAACACTGGGGCGATAGTCATCACCCCAAATGGCTGGATATTATCCGTATCAGTTTAGGCATATTCCTTTGCTTCAAAGGGATTCAGATTCTTAACAACATGAGCGGAATGATAGACCTGATGAGCAATCATGTTTCATTTGGCTCGGTGGCTGTTGTTTCTCTAAGTAATTTTGTCGCTTTTGCTCATTTACTCGGAGGTTTTCTGCTCATGCTGGGGTTGCTCACCCGCTTTGCATGCCTGATACAAATACCCATTCTTATTGGTGCAGTTTTCTTTATCAACCTGTCGGGCAATGTGCTGAGACCATTCTCCGAGTTAGGTCTTTCTGTGTTAGTGTTGCTTTTGCTGGCCCTTTTTTTGGTTGTTGGAAATGGACCTTGGTCATTTCAATTGACATCGGAAAAAGAAAAAAACAAATGAAATTTGCTGGTTTTTGATCATAAATAGTTTCAGGATGAGTTTCCATATGTTGAATGGGTTTAATATAGACTCTGGAATGGTCTTTAGCATGCCTTGCCATACTTCAGGTATGCTCTTAATCAGTCTCAGCTATACTTGATCCATACTGAAAAAAGCCGAAAATCATAGGCTTGATACCAAAACGGTTTTTTCATTAAATGACAATGGAATAAAACCGCGATTTATTTTATATATCGGATGGAAAGAAAGCAATAAACATAGTTGGATTTTTCTTAGTGCAGGGTTATCGATTTGCTGATACAGGAATGCGATGTTGAATATGGAACCTCTGTCTTATGAAAAAAGGCTGAGCATGAATAAGAAACGTTGACTTCTTGAATATTCTTCTTCAGTTCACGAATGCCTATTCACATATTCTTCGCCATTCACTACGGGGGCCAGGTATTCCATTTCTTCATCGGTATAGATTCTTGATTTCACAATGAAGCGCAGACCGTAAGGTATTTCAAGCGAAAAGCTTGAGCCGCGGCCGGGAGTCACGTCAATGGTTAGCTGTGTATGCTGCCAGTATTCAAACTGATCGGCGCTCATAAAAAAGGGGCAGCGATGAATTGTATCTACCCAAACATCGTTTGAGCCGATGATGAAATCGCCTTTTGCAAAGCACATGGGTTGAGAACCGTCGCAACAGCCACCGCTTTGATGAAATATCAATTCGCCATGCTCTGCCCGCAGCATATCAATTAATGCAGTTGCGGCTTGGGTGAGCAAAACCCTGTGTAAATTTTGGATATCCATAATTTAAGAAAATTTCACACAACGAAACAAAGAATGCAAAGGGAACAAATGAATGAAATTGAATTATCTATTCGTTGTCTCCATTGTATTCGTTGCGCTCGTTGCGTGAAATTGCATTTACCTTAAAAGAATCCAAGCTTGTTCTTATCGTAAGAAACCAGCATGTTCTTTGTCTGACGGTATTGGTTCATGGACATCTTGTGCGTCTCCCTTCCATAACCTGATTTCTTATATCCGCCAAATGGCGCATGCGCTGGATATGCATGATAGCAATTTACCCAAACCCTGCCTGCCTGAATGGCCCGGGGCACCTGGAACAATTCATGCGCATCTCTTGTCCATACGCCGGCGCCTAAACCATACAGGCTGTCGTTGGCAATCTCCAATGCTTCTTCTGTTGTTTTGAAAGTGGTCACTGAAACAACCGGCCCGAATATTTCTTCCTGGAAAATGCGCATTTTGTTATGGCCTTTGAATATCGTTGGCTGAATGTAATAGCCATCCGTTAGTCCGTCCAAATATTTTGCGCCGCCACCTGTCAATATTTCTGCACCTTCTTCTTTGCCAATTTCAATGTAGTTCAGGATTTTTTCATACTGGTCTTTAGAAGCCTGAGCGCCCATCATAGTATCGGGGTCTAAAGGATGCCCCATTTTAATACTTTCCACTCTTTCGATTACTCTTTCAATAAATTTATTATAGATGCTTTCATGCACCAGCATCCTGGAGGGGCAAGTACATACTTCACCCTGATTTAAAGCGAACATGGATGCGCCTTCCAGGCATTTGTCAAAGAACGCATCATCAGCTTCCATCACGCTTGGGAAGAAAATGTTCGGCGATTTTCCACCAAGCTCCATCGTAACAGGAATAATATTTTCGGAAGCATATTGCAGGATCAAACGGCCGGTTGTTGTTTCACCTGTGAATGCGATCTTGGCAATCCGGGGTGATTGTGCAAGTGGCTTTCCTGCTTCAGGGCCAAAACCTGTAATGATATTCACAACTCCGGCAGGAAGCACATCTTTCAGTAATTCCATCAGCACTAATATACCCACAGGTGTTTGTTCTGCTGGTTTCATTACCACCGTACAGCCCGCAGCAAGTGCCGGTGCGAGTTTCCAAGCAGCCATCAGCAATGGAAAGTTCCATGGAATGATTTGCCCGACAACACCCAAAGGCTCGTGTATCTGAAGTGATAAAGTGTTCTCATCATGTTCAGATAAACTTCCTTCTTCTGCTCTAAGACAACCGGCAAAATAACGGAAGTGGTCAATAGCCAGCGGCAGATCGGCGGCCTTTGTTTCGCGGATGGGTTTCCCATTGTCAACCGTTTCCACGGCCGCCAGATAGTCAAGGTTTTTTTCCATCACATCGGCGATTTTGAGCAAAATGTTGCTACGATAAGTGGCTGCGGATTTGCCCCAGGTCTTGAATGCCTTGTGTGCTGCATCCAGCGCCAGTTCAACATCTTCTTTGGTAGAGCGGGCGACCTGCGTAAACGCGAGGCCATCAATAGGAGAGATGTTCTCAAAGTAAGTTCCTTTGACCGGGGCAATCCATTCGCCGCCGATAAAATTATCATAGCGTTCTTTGAACTGTGGGCGGGCCACCAGTTTTTTTTCACTGACAAGCATTGTATCCATACTGCATGTTTTTTTTGTTAAACAATAGCACCAAATTGATTTAATTAATTGTTATTTTATATAACAATTGTATCAGATTATGTTGCGATTGTATCAATTTGCAGTTGGTGAATAAGTTTTAGTAAATTGAATTGCGAAACGATTTGCAAAAGCCATAAAATGAAAACGAAATTCAAGCCAATCGCTCCCGATCTTACTGAAGAGCGACACCTGAAAACTTTAGTAGAGAACAGGTCGGTGTACAGCATGAACCATTGCGAGCTCAATATTTTTGAAACGCACAAGCAAAGCGATCATGTGCATCTTCAATTCGACAGCCTTGTTTTCACCGCGATGTTCAGAGGAAAAAAAGTGATGCACCTCAAGGGTATGCAGCCCTTTGAATACCTGCCCGGCGAATCGGTGATCGTGCCCGAAAACGAAGTGATGGTCATTGATTTTCCTGAAGCTGATTTAAATAATCCAACACAGTGCCTGGCATTGGCTATTGACAGGGAAAAAATAAAAGAGACACTTGATGTTCTCAATAACAATTATGCAAAAGTGGAAGCAAAGGATTGCTGGAACGTTGACACCGGGCAATTGCACCTGAAAAATTCTCTTGAGCTTTCCACTACCATTGACAGGCTCGTTGCTGTTTCCAGAGAGGACAACAAGGCAAAAGATATTTTTGCCAATTTCATTTTGCAGGAACTGCTCATCCGGCTGATGCAGACGCAGGCAAGGACTCTTTTGTTGAGCAAACACAGCAGCCTGTCCACATCGCATCGGTTTGCATTCATTATTTCTTATATCAAAGAAAACCTGCACCGTAACATTACCATTGATGAACTGAGCAAGCTGGCCTGCATGAGCAAGCCCAGTTTTTTCAGGAGCTTTAAAAATGAATTAGGCATCAGCCCGGTTGAGTTTATGAACAGCGAGCGCATTACGCTGGCAAAAAAATACTTAAAAGACCCAATGGTATCTATAAGCGAAGCGGCGTACAAATCCGGATTTAATAACATCTCCTACTTTGTACAGGTGTTCAGGAAATATGAAAACATGACTCCTGCTTTTTTCAGGCAAACCAGATTTTCGCTTTAGTGATGAACCGGAATATGTGGTTCTGTGCGTTAAGCATAAAAAGAGAAGGTTACTTCCGTTTCCTGGCAAACTCATAAGCGTAACCAAAGCCAGCAACAACTGCACCTACATGGTTCTCTCCATTGGCTGTTCCTTTCTGAACATTCAGAAAGCCATAGTTGCCGCCAGCTTCAAAGAAAATGCGGCTATTTCCAAAAATATAAGCAATACCAATATTTCCCTCAATACCGACATTAGCATTATGCAACTCGCTTTTGATATTGTTGGTGCTATCAAAGGACTGAGTGCCAATCGGTAATTGTTGCGTCATACCGGCATCTGCGTATACCTCGCTTGAGCCGCTGGTAACTTGTTTGCCAGACAATAAAAAACCAACAAAGGGGCCCACGTCAGCGTATAGCCTCCAGCGTGATTCCGGTCGGTGGTTCAACTGAAGCTTTGCCAGCACCGGGATCATCAGGTAATTGAATTTTGCTGCACTTTTGAAGTTTGCATATAAATAATCGGGGGCTTGTCCGGTCGGGAAAAGCGGAACAACTTCAGCGGGCGTGGGAAATGCCTGAAAGCCGTTTTTTTTTCCGCCTTCGGCTGAATACTCTATCATTGGCTGCAATGAAAACAGTTTTGAGAAGCGAAGCTCTGCAAATATTGCAGCGTCTTCACCCAACCTGGAACTGTAACCTGTGTTTAGGGGATTATTGTTTGAGCCACCGGCGGTCAGATTTGGAACGCTGATGCCGGCTTTTGCACCGAAAGAAAGTGTTTGCCCGAAACTCTGGTCTGTCGAAGCAATAAGTAAGGCGATAAAAGCAGGTAAGCAAAAACTGATTTTCATAATATTTTTTCTAGTATTTGAAGATTGGTTAAAGTAATCATTTCAGGTGGACGTTTGATCAACAACCCGGTATCTGAAAAACAAATATAAAGGGCATTGTTTATTTCACATGGCCTCATTACGCGATAAACAGTATTTAACAAATAAAAAAGAATAGGCATGCTTGTTAGTTCAGTGGCAAGAATGAATACAACCTCCAGCATGGAAAGATATCTGTATTCCAAGACCTCTGAAAAGGCATCGCCGCTGCATGAAGGGCTTTTGGTTTTTCAGGCTTTTGCCTAAAATTAATAAAGACAATAAAAGGTATTATTTTACAGTTTCTTATCACTTATCTTTAAAAATGAATTGCACCTTAAAACCTTCTATGCGTATGAAACACCTCTTATTCATCCCCGTTTGTTTATTTTCTATCTTTTCGTTTGCTCAGAGCAACAAATTCACTTTCAAGCTTGGTATGGAATACGAACTGCCACGCAAAACAGAAGACCTTGCTTTTTTCGGCAATGAGAAAGATGGCATCGTGAACCTTTCCTTAAAAAAAGAAGAGCTTATTATCGTAAGGTTCGACCCAAAAACACTCAATAAGACTATTGAAAAAAAGATTGACCTGCCAGAGGTAACGAGAAATTTCAACAGCGAAGCCGTGGTTGATTTCAACAATGGAAATTATTACTGGCTTCATAGTGACTGGGACAAGGGAAATGGCAGTGAGATGCTGTTTTATGATAAGATAGATGTCGGCTCAGGTAAAATTACTGAGGCTAACCATAAAATTATTGAGACTTCAAAGATAGCCGGCAGAATAAGCGCAAGAGGTTTTTACAGTTTTAAAACGGTTGGCAAATATAATTATGACTATTCTGCCGACAGGACAAAATTGCTTGTAAGCTACAGGTTGTATCCTGAAGTGCGAAACGATAAGAAAAATTACGACAAGATCGGGCTGCAGGTTTTTGATGATAAAATGAATAAGATATGGGGAAATGAATTCACCATGCCATATACGGAAGCTATCATGGATAACTCAGATTTCTCCGTGGATTCTTACGGCAATGCCTATCTGCTTGCAAAAGTATATGACAGTGACTCAAGGAAGGAAAAAGACAAGAGTACAGGATTGCCTGCCTATCATTTTGAAATAATGAAGTTCACCAAAGACAGCAAGAAAATCGCCATAGCCCCTGTTTCAGTGGATGACAATTTTATTAAAGAAACAACACTCATCGAGAATGCCCAGCACCAGATGATTGTTGCCTCTACGTACAGCAAAAAATCAAAAGGGAACGGTACAGATGGTGTATTTTTAGCGATGCTCGATCAGAATGGCAAGGTTACAAAATATAAAAACGGGTATTACGAATTTCCGAAGGAAGAATTGGAAAAATTTGCTTCTGCACGCAACCGGCGCAAGATCGAAAAGAACGATGATTATGAAACGCCGAATTTGAAAGTGCGGGATGTGTTGATTGAATCGGATGGCAGTATTTTTATTTCCTGTGAAGAGTATTATGTTGTGGAGCATACGTATTATGATGGCCACGGCGGTTATACCACTACATACACTTATTATTACGAAGACATTCTCGGATCCAGAATAGATGCTTCCGGGAAGTTTGAATGGATGCGGAAAATACCCAAGCGCCAGAAAGGGAGCAATGGCCGCGGCACGATGAGCTTCAAATTGATCAGCGATGCTTCCGGTTATTATTTTTTGTATCTGGATAATGTTCACAATATGAACCTGAAAGAAGATGAGGTGCCGAAATATCATGTAGATGGTTTTGGAGGGCAGGTTATGGTTTCCAAAATAGATAATAGCGGCAATCTTAGCAAAGAACTGCTGTTTGATACCAGAGAGGAAGACATCATGATTTTTCCATCTGATTTTTACAGGATCAATGGCAACCAGTTTATAGGCAGGGCAAAGCTCAGGAAAACTTTATATCAGCCTTTGCTGATCACAGTGAATTAAGCTAGGGATAGTTGCTGAAAACGATATAATTAAAGGCGCAGGTTATGCTTGCGCCATTTTGTTTTATATTGCATACGGTCAAAAGCAGATAAAAAAATTGAAAGTGCGTTGATATTCCGGCAACAAACCCCGAAATAAAAAGCAATGAAAGTATTTATCACAAGAATAATTTCTCAATCCGGTATTCAGATTTTGAGAGAGGCAGGGATTGAATTTGTGCAATGGACTGACAAAAGAGATTTGTTGCAGGATGAGCTGATAAAAATCTGCAAAGATTATGATGCATTGATCAGCGTAGGGCAGGACAATATCGATAAGGTGTTTTTGAATGCATCTAAGCACCTGAAAGTAATTGCGCAGATGGCTGTTGGCTACGACAATATTGATATCCCGGAAGCAACAAAATTGAGAATTCCTGTTGGCAATACGCCCGGCGTATTGAGCAGCGCTACTGCAGATACTGCATTTTTGTTGATGCTCGCAGTTTCGCGAAAAGCATTTTACATGCATAAACAAATTATTAAGGGCGAATGGGGGTTTTATGAACCGACAAATAATCTTGGCATCGAACTGCATGGGAAAACACTTGGTGTGTATGGTTTGGGCAAGATAGGTTTTGAGCTTGCTGCCAGGTGCCGGAATGCTTTTAACATGGATATCATTTATTGTAACCGAAATCCTAATTTATTGGCTGAGCAGGAATTGCAGGCGGTCAAAGTAAGCTTTGAAGATTTGCTTGCAAAAAGCGATGTGCTTTCTGTCCATACAGCTTTGACTGCTGAAACAAAAGGCAAATTCGATATCCATGCGTTTAGCAAAATGAAGAATAAATCCATATTTATTAACACTGCGAGAGGAGGGGTTCACAATGAAATAGATCTGATCAAAGCATTGAATGAAAGTATGATCTGGGGCGCCGGATTAGATGTGACAAATCCAGAGCCAATGAGATTTGACAATCCATTGTTGAGCATGCCCAATGTGGCGGTACTACCACATATTGGGTCTGCAACGGAAGAGACTCGAAGCGCCATGGCAACATTGGCTGCTGAAAATATTGTGGCTGCGTTTAAAGGAGAGCGCCTGCCACATATATTGAACCCGGAAGTATATGATAAATGAATTCTTGATTTAAGGCATTGCATTTATAGTGTCTTAACATATTGTTATATGAAAAAAAATAACCGCCGGAAATTTATTCAAACATCAGCCGTGCTGTTGGCCACTTCATTTATGAATATTTCATCTGGCATCAAAAAGAGTAAGCCACTCTTGTCTTTTTCAACGCTTGGTTGTCCCGATTGGGCATTCAGGCAGATTATTGATTTTGCAGCAAACCACAATTACAATGGAATAGAAATCCGGGGCATATTAAAGCAAATGGATATCCCGCTGTGCAAAGAATTTAATAGTGCTGCGAACAGATCTGCCACATTAAGAATGATGCAGGAAAAGAATCTGCGGTTTGTTGATCTGGGATCTTCCTGCACATTGCATTTTGCAGATGGAATTGAAAGAAAAAAGAATCTCGATGAAGGACGAAGATTTATTGACCTTGCTCATGACATCAAATGCCCTTTCGTCCGTGTGTTCCCAAACAACTTTCAAAAAGATCAGGGGAAGAATGCAACGATTGATCTGATCGCAAAAGGTTTGCTTGAGCTTGGCGATTATGCAAAGGGTAGCAATGTGAGCGTGTTGATGGAAACGCATGGCGACCTGGTGAAAAGTGAAGACCTTGAAACGATCATGCATGCTGCAACTCATCCAAATACAGGTTTGGTATGGGACGTTGCCAATATGTGGACAATCACCAAAGAGCCGCCTGTGCAGGTTTATGAGAAACTTAAAAAATATATTCGCCATACACATATCAAAGATGCAAAACTGTTGGATGGAAAAATAGCGTATGTTTTCTTAGGGCAGGGTGATGTACCGATTTTTGAAGCTATCGATGCTTTGGCAAAAAATGGATATAAAGGCTATTATAGTTTCGAGTGGGAAAAATTATGGCATCCTGAAATTGCCGAGCCTGAATTGGCGATAGCGGATTACAGCAAAGTAATGCTGGAGCATTTTGCATAAAACTATTTTTTGTTATGCTTTTGGAAAATACAAAATCAGATAACAATGCCCGGTGATTCTCTTTTAATCAGCAACAGATCAAAAAAACAAAACACGTACGATGCCATCATTGTTGGCTCCGGCATCAGCGGGGGATGGGCTGCGAAAGAACTTTGCGAAAAGGGATTGAAGGTATTAATGCTGGAACGCGGCGCAAATGTGGTTCATCCGGATTACCCAACTGCGACAAAAGACCCATGGCAATTCAAGCATCGGCTTCATTTGAGTAAAGAAGATAAAAAGAAACATTTTGTGCAGTCACGACACTGGAGTTTTCGCGAAGACAATAAACATTTTTATATCAACGATCAGGATAATCCTTATGAAGAAACCAAACGTTTCGACTGGATACGGGGCGATATTGTTGGCGGCCGCTCTTTGCTTTGGTCAAGGGCTTGCTACCGTTGGAGCGATCTTGATTTCGAAGCGAACCTGAAGGATGGTATTGCCATAGACTGGCCTGTTCGTTACAAAGATATTGCTTACTGGTATGACTATGCGGAATCTTTTATCGGAGTGAGCGGCAATGCGGATGGCATTCCTCAATTGCCAGATGGCATTTATCAGCCTCCTTTCGAAATGAACGCAGTGGAGAAATTCTTCAAAAAAAAAATTGAAACATGTTATAGCGATCGCAAAGTGATTATAGGAAGAACGGCGAACCTCACTAAACCAGTGCAGGGCCGGGGCCAATGCCAGGCACGCGATCTTTGTCACCGCGGATGTCCGTATGGCGCATACTTCAGTACCAATGCAAGTACGATGCCCGCTGCTTATGCAACAGGCAATTTGACGGTAAGGCCTCATTCGCTTGTGAATAAAGTATTGTATGATGAGCAAAAGCAAAAAGCGACCGGAGTGGAAATCATTGATACAGAAACCAATCAGACGGAGATATTTTATTCGCGTGTTGTTTTTCTGAATGCATCCACGGTTGCGACCAGTTTTATTCTGCTGAATTCCGTTTCACATCGCTTCCCGAATGGTCTTGGAAATGGTAGCGATCAGGTTGGCCGCAATCTGATGGATCATCATAAAGGGCTTTCAGCAAGTGCCGGCGTGGAAGGTTTTGAGGACAGTTATTATTTTGGCCGCAGACCAACTCCGGCATACATTCCGAGGTTCAAAAATATTCATAAAAAAGAGGAAGGCTTTCTTCGCGGTTATCATTATGGCATGAGCGCATATCGCGGCCGACGAGATGATGACAGTGAAATTGGCCACGCACTAAAAGAAGCAATGAGCGAGCCCGGCGGATGGGAAATTGGTTTATATGCATTTGGTGAATGTTTGCCGTATCCGGATAACCGCATTACTTTGAACCATAATAAGCAAGACAAATGGGGCAGGCCGATTGTAAGCATCCAATGCGAATTTAAAGAGAATGAAAAAGCAATGCATGAAGATATGGGCGGCACGGCAAAAGAAATGCTCGAAGCAGTTGGTTTTAAAGATATCAGCATCAGCAATACAATTTCCTTTCCCGGAAATTCGAATCATGAAATGGGCACTGCGCGGATGGGGAGAGACCCCAAAACCTCAGTACTCAATAGTTTTAACCAAATGCATGAAGTGAAAAATGTTTTTATCACTGATGGATCCTGCATGGTATCAAGCTCATGCGTGAACCCTTCTTTAACCTATATGGCCCTCACTGCCCGGGCATGTGATTATGCGGTGAAAGAAATGAAGAAGATGAATATCTGACGTCGTGGAAGAGAGAGATTTTTTTCACTTTTCTTATAATCACACTTGTTTCAGCCATCCGGTGATACTCATTCTCTGACGACTTGTTTTTGCTACTTCATGCTCTGTTTCATCGCTTTTGAAAAATACTGCGGTTTGTGATCGTGGCGAAATTTTCTGTATGTGCTCATCCTGATAAATCAGCAACTGCCCTCCATCTTCCTCGACCCAATCATCATTCAAATAATTTATAAGAGAATATTTTCTTCCATTATCGTTTATGAACTGATCCTTATGCCGCTTATAAAAGCTGCCTTCTTCATATACTGCATAGTGAAACTCATATGCATTGATGCCAGTATAACAAGTCATGTTGAGATAAGCGATGAAGTCTTCCGCCATTTGTAAGAACCTTTGCTCATGAATGTTCTCATGACTTTTGTCCAGCCAGTAAATTTTATCTCCCCGTATTTTTTGTTTGGTATCTTTCATTTCTTCATTACCAATTCCTGCGGCAATCATCAACTCCTCATTTTGTATTTTCAATATGTTTTCGTGCAGCCCACTCGATAGGTTTTCGGTCAGGAAATTCATATCAACTCCTATATTATTTGCGAGATAGCTATCAATCAGCGCATCAAAATGATTTTCCATTCTTTCCATCGTGCGGGTAAGGTAGCTTTTATCAATGGCTATCAGCGATAAATAAATGTGGGGTTATAAAAAAGCTAAATTGTATCCTGAAGACATCTTCTGCATAGATTTGTATTTCTTTGTGCTATCATCAAACCAAATTTAACCAATGCGGAAGTTGTTTTTTTTAATCGCGTTATTGTTGCTTACAATTGTGACATTTGCGCAGCATCTTGCATTAATGGATAGTGTTCGTGGGTTGCGCTACTGTGAAATAATAGTTGTAACAGGAAACCTGCCAAAATTAAAAGCAACTGTGTACAATACGATTGGCTGTAACAGTTGCCCGAACGATCAATGGAAAAAATTAGAATCGGGAAAGCTCAGAAAGCAATTTGATGCAAAGGCCCTCATCATGAGTGGCCCCCGATATCTTGTGATGGACAAACTCGCCCTGAGCGATACCGCGTTGCCAAATACAAATTTCGACAGCCTTGAAATGAAGGAAAGAGCTGTGGTGATTGTTACTTTGGGAATGGCTATGAAAGGCCGCGCCAAACCTTATGAAGAGCAGAGCTTTCGCCGTGTTACGCAATGTGTTTTCAATAAGGGAAGCGAAGTGTACGAATTGATAAGCCCTGAGCATACCTATATCATGCAAAGCTATTCGCAGATGATCGACACCACTATGACGGACAGCCTTCTTTCCCATCTTCAGGAGAAACTAAAACTTCCCGAAGGTTGGCAATTCAAAACTTTGAAATTAGAAGATGATATGATACTGACAACCTCAGAAACAGCCGAGGCATATGTTACTCAGGATGAATTTCAAAATACTTATCAGCGGATATATTAACATTCACAGACAAAAAATAAAATAAGTGATTGTTATTTAACCAAAACGAGCCGCTATTGGCCCTGAAAGCAATTTGATTTATTACTGCCGGTTTTAATACCTCATTTTTCTGTTCCGCCGGAGGTCTCAAATAAGTTCAAGTTTAAATCGCAATTTGTTGATACCCCTTGGCCTTTCTAACGGCAATAAAATTTTAGGCGACAATGGTCTGCTCGAAAAACCCAAATAATGAATCTAAACTAATAAGTAAAAACTTATATTACAAAATACTAAAATCTATTTAGTTCCGTTTTTTGTAGTCGAAATTCTACATTCTTACCCTATTTATAACTACAAGAAATGAATCCGTGAAAACTAATTTGTTTTTGGCATTTATATCCATCATTATACTGCCCATATCAAGAGCAAACGCGCAAAGTTATTATCCTGCGGGGCTTGGTAACACCAATCTAAAGATATGGTTGACAGCATCTTATCCATCAACCATCATTAATTCTTCGGGAACCCAGGCTACGAACGGCAATCTGGTTTATACATGGCAGGACAAAAGTGGTTCTGGCAATAATGCAAATCAGTATACGGCTGCTAATGAGCCTGAATATCTGACAAATCAATTAAATGGATTTGGCGCTGTTGTATTTCAGGATATCAATCGTTTCATGGCAGGCGCAGCTCCCGCTATGCAGACAATCGTTGCAGTAAGAGCTATGCCAGGCACAGGGCATTATCAGTACCTGATTTCTACGCCCGGGAACGCAGACTTTAGTGTGCGGGGTGGAGGTGCAGGCACGAGCTATACAGACGGCCCCAATGTAAATGACTGGTGCTATAATACAGGCACTACACCTACGCAGTGGATCAATGGTGTACAAACTTTAACTGGCAGCACAACAGCCAATCATATTATTATCTCTTCGGCAGCAAGCGCTCAAAATGGTGGAACTTACACGCTTAGCAACTATGCTCCTACGCAAGCCTGGGGCAGCAGGGGGATGAATAGCAACGACCCGGTTTATGAACTGCTTTCCTACAGCACAACATTGAACACTACTCAAAGGGTGTTGCTGCAAAATTATGAAGCATCAGAATGGGGTCTCACAAGCTTGCTGCCCACTACCGGATACACATCATTTGTCCCTCCATCTACATCCACGTATAACAAAAACCTGGTTGGCATCGGATACACCAGCAGTACCGATAATGTATTGTCCAATCCTTCTGGTTCCACCGATGGGCTTGGCTTCAGCAGTGGAACTACATCAACTGGTTTCTTGGACTCAGCAGGTTATCTGATGGCTGCTCACAATGGACAGGCCAATACGATTATCACAAATGCCAACATCAGCAATGTGCAGGGCAATACGAATATCTGGAACCGTTCCTGGTATCTTCAAAAAAACAACGGGCACAACACAGGCAATGTAACCGTCAACTTTAATTACAGTGATTATAATGGAGGTACTTCAAACGCTACCTATTCCTACGGAATTTTGTATAACGCAACTGATGGGAGTTTTGCAACGGGCACCAACTTAATAGTGCCTGTTGTAAGCACAACAGTCACTGCATCGATCGTATCCTTTGTTGTAAAGGCATCTAACCTCTCCAACGGTTATTACACTTTGATATGGAACCAATATTTTACATTGCCCATCACGCTGGAAAATTTTAATGTGGTGAAACAAAATGAGAAAAGCATTTTGAGATGGAGCGTGTCTCAGGGCATAGGCTCCGTTCAGTTCGCAATACAACGATCATCGAATGGCACAGATTTCACAACAATCGGAATTGTTAATGGCGCAAATCCTGATTCTTCTTATAACAGTTATGCATACACAGACGATGCCCCATTGACAGGATGGGATTATTATCGATTAGCAATAACAGATATGAATGGCAAGACCTCTTATTCGCAAATCGCTAAGGACTATTTGGAATCCGACATTCAGCAGGGTGTGACCATATACCCTAATCCTGTAAAAGATATTTTGCAGATAAGCTCCGTGTCGTTGACCGGAATTGTCACGTTGCAATTGCTCAATGTTTCCGGACAAGTATTACAAAGTTATCACACGGTGTTATCGGGAACGCAGAACTTTTCTTTGGGGGCATTGCCCAAAGGAGTTTATTTTATAAAAATTACTGCTTCAAACAGTACAGTTATCAGAAAAATTGTGAAAGATTGATGAATAGGTAAATCTTTTAGGACCCGGCTGTTTCAGCATCCAGCACTGCTATTGTTTTTTCGTAGTATGAATAAGCTTCTTCCCGTGATTCGGCAATACACACAATACCCATCTTTCCAAATTGAGATAATGCGCCGATCATATGAAACATCACTCCCTTTTGCGCTGCTCCGTCAAAATGCAGGCTATGGAACATTGCGATGTCAATCAGATCCTGTGGGGTGAGGCCTTTGTATGTATCGTTCTGCAGATTATCCGATGCGAAATAATAACGGTGCTGTTTATTGGGAGTTTCAAACAATCCTGTCTCTGCGTCATAATGCCCATTGGTCAAAAACTCAAGCATTAAATAAGGATGCGTCGTGCCGCCTTTGCGCAGATTTATTTCAATTGCATGATGTATCCATACATCATTTTCTTTTACAGAAATAAAGTCGATGCTGAAACGCCCCAGAACTCCTTTCTTTTTTAAAGAATGGGCAATCATTTTACCTAATGTGCCAACTTCAGCTTTATAAGAATCATCGCCGGGGAAATGTGCTCCAATAAAAATCTGACCGCTGTCTCCTCCCAGTATCTGATCATGTGTTGAAATTACATCCACTTCGCCAAGCGGGTTTATCCTGCACTGAACGGAAGGAGACGATTTTACTTCGCCTTCAATAAACGCTTCCACGATGCCACCCATTGATTTGAATTTTTGCAAAAAAACATCTGTGGTCATATCTTTCGCAACAGGGATTATTTCGTTGCTCAGGTTGTGATGTATCCAGTCAAATAATTCTTTATTAGTTACATGCTCAGGGTAAGTAAGCACGGCATTTCCATCTCCGGAAAAGCCATCATTCATTTTGATAACAGCTTTTTTTAAATGCGGGTACATATCTTTTAATGCGGCAACCGCATGCACAATATCTTCATAGGTGCTCAAATCTTCTGCGCCAGGCGGCATGCGCACACCGGCATCTAAAAAAATTTTTCTGCTGCCGCTTTTAGTGCCCCAGTAATTTAAAGAAGGGTCGCAGCCAAAAATGGGTATCCCTAATCTCACTGCCAGCGTGCGTTCATAATCAGTGACATTGAAACACGCAATATGTGCTACATGATTGGAAGGGATGCTTTTTTTTATTCTTTGTATCAAACGGTTTCTTTGCAAAATTTTTTCAGTAAGCGAAATCGGAGACATATCGTAACAGCTAAGCAATGTCAGTCTTTCTCTTGCGTGGTAACCAGTGATGCCCGGCAGCAAGTGAAGATAGTAGTCAATGATCGCCGGATCAATGGGCATGCTGCTTACATATATTACGTGGGTGCGGGGCATTCGCAGGAGCATCAGCAGGCACAGCAGCCTTTCTTCATAATGTATAGCGCCATCTACTTTTGCCAGCACTTGCTGGTCAAGCGTAAGGCTTGGTATCACCACAATTGTTTTGGGTGCAAGTTTATCAGGAAAAGAAAATTCAAACTGATGGGAAAATCCTTTTTGTATTTTTTTGAATTGCATTAATTCTTCCTGTGAGCCGGGTATCGGATGAAACCCGGAATCATGATCTGACAACAGTTGTCTGGGATGCCATTCTTTTTCACCCATATTTGTATGCTTGTGCCATTAATGACGCAAGATATAGATAAAGCATAAGCCAAAACTGAGGTTCGTCATAACAAAGATTGAGATGTGTCATCTTGAAATTATTAATCAGCATTTTCTTGCCTGTTCGCTTTGTGATTGCTTGCGTTAATAGAAAATTCAAAGAGACTATTTTAAGAAAAAATATTTACATTCAATTTATTTTTAAAACCATTCAATTAAAAAAATATGATTCTCCGGTTTATTCTGTTGTCCATGTTCATTGGAGTTGTCTCAACTGGTTTTGCGCAGCAAAGAGAAGTACTTATATATCATCCCATCCGGACAGATAAGAGCGGAAAAATCGTTTCATGGTATGATGAGGATCCGGGCAAGGCATACAATCATATCATTGGTATTGTCTGGAATTTTTGGGATACGATGCGGCATGACATGAATGGCTTGCCATACTATATGAACCATCAGGTATGGAACCCTGATTTCAATGACCCGCGTGGTATTGGAGGCGACCAGTTTGCCATGGCGCTTTCTTCCTGGCGCTTGTATTATCCATATACCGGCAATGAAAGGGTGAAAGCAAATATGTATTTCATTGCAGATTATTACCTCACGCATTCTTTATCTCCGGAAGGCGCAAAATGGCCTGATCTGCCTTTCCCGTATAATACTTATATCTACTCAGGCTTGTATGATGGCGATATGAAATCAGGAAGAGATATCCTTCAACCTGATAAAGCCGGGTCCTTCGGTCTTGAACTGGTACATCTGTATAAGATATCAGAAAACAAACTTTATCTGAACGCGGCGGTAAAAATTGCAAATACATTATCAGCACATATCAAAGAAGGCAACATCAATTACTCGCCATTGCCATTTAAGGTAAACCCATATAACGGCGCCACAGAATTGTTGCGCTATCATGATTTTACAGGCACGTGGATAGATACTGCCGGTTACACTTCTAACTGGGCGCCAACTATGCAATTGTTTCTTGATTTGATTGCTATGCAAAAGGGCAATACGGCCGCCTATCAATCAGGGTTCAATCACCTGTTGAATTGGATGAAATCCTTTGCCATGAAAGAAAATAAATGGGGGCCTTTTTTTGAAGATGTTGACTGGTGGAGCGAAACGCAAATCAACGCGATGACTTTTGCGCGGTTTATCATGGAGCACCGGGAATATTTTCCTGAATGGAAAAATGATGTACAGAAAATCATCGCCTGGGTACACAAAAATTTTGCAAATGATAGTTGGAAAAAATATGGCGTTACAGTTACCAATGAGCAAACCGTTTACCCCACACCCGCCAACAGCCATTCTTCAAGACAAGCTGCAGACGAACTATTGTATGTGAGTTTAACCGGAGACAGCTCCCTATATGAAAATGCAATACGCGAATTGAACTGGGCTACCTACATGGTTGATTTCGATGGGAGGAACCGGTTTCCCACAGATGAGCCGTGGCTTACGGATGGATACGGGGACTATGTCAGGCATTACCTCAGGGCAATGGATGCATTTCCTGCTTTGACTCCTCCTGATGAAGATCATATTATTTCTTCGACCTCTGTTATTCAGGAGGCGGACTATGCAGGGCATCTTGCAAAACCTGTTTACCTGCGGTTTGAAAATACGGACAGCAATAAAGTGGAATTGTTTTATCGGACATTTGATACGGTTGGCATAGAAAAAATAAAATTAAAAAAACGGCCTTCAGCAGTATTGGTTGAGTACAAACTGTTGGCCGAAAATAAAACAGGAGAGGCTTATGAATGGAAGCCAATGAATGGCGGCGGTTTGCTAATTGTAAGAAGAAAGAATGGGAACAAAGTGCTTATCATGAAATAAAGATATTGCCAGGAGTGATAAACAATTTCCGCATCTTACCTTTATCGCAGGCAGGCAGTCAAAATTTCCTGTTTTCTGATGATTAAAAATATTTCTGCATTCCTAAAAATAAAACCAGCACTGGCTGTTGGATTTTTGTTTTCGACATCAAGCCTTTTATTCGGCACATGGGTTGCCTCGATTCCCGGAATAAAATACAGGCTGGGTTTTTCTGATGGAAGTTTGGGGTTATCGCTGCTGCTTTCGCCATTGGGTGCTATCACGGGCATGCTTTTATCTACACGTGTGTTCAGTAAAATTCAGGTAGGAAGATGGATGTTTGCCGGCTATATCTTATTATCCTGTATCATGATCTTGCAGATTAATTCGGTGAATCGGGTTATGTTTTGGATTTGCCTATACTGTTTTGGTACAATCAGTTTTTTGAATGGTGTGTCAACGAACGCAACAGTAAACATTCTTGAGAAAAAATACAGCAGGCTCATGATGAGCACCTGCCATGGCATGTACAGCCTTGGGGGAGCAGTGAGCGCAGGGCTTGCTGTTTTATTATTTTCAATACATATCCCTTCCGGATGGCAGATCGTTATTATCGCCTCTGTTATTATTTCTGTTATTCTTTCCAACAAAAGCCATTTGCTTGGCAACTCGGATATTATTCATTCAAGGTCAGGGATCAAATTGCCCTCATTGACGATATTGGGCATCTCATTTATTTGCATGGTCAGCTTTATGGCGGAGGGTTGTGTAGCCGACTGGAGCGCTATTTATTTTAAGGAAGTGCTGCATTCAGCCAAAGCTTTGGTGAGCCTTGGTTATGCAGGGTTTTCGGTAGCCATGACTGTTGGAAGATTAAATGGTGATTCAATCATTACAAAATTCGGCAGCAAAAAAGTGGTGATTGCCGGAGCCCTGTTATCTGCAACGGGGTTTTTGATTGTTGTGTTTGCGCCTGTGGTAGCAGTTGCCATAGCGGGTTACATTTTAGTGGGCTTTGGTTGCAGTTGTATAGTGCCCGTGCTGTTCAGGGCATCTGCGAACATTCCCGGGGTAAGCACTGTAGAGGGTTTTGCGATGGTCACTACGGGAGGGCTGATTGGTTTTCTTACCGGGCCATCTGTTATAGGCTTTATTTCTGAAAAGTCCGATCTTTCAAAAGCTTTGTCTCTGTTGATCTTAATGACTTTGCTCGCCGCGTTTGCCGCATGGAGGAATAAGTTTTTGCTGAACAAAGAACCTGTAACCGAAAACCAGTCATTGCCTTTCGATGAGCAGATTTATTGATAAATATGATTGTTTTCACTTCGAATTTTATGATTTCTAAAAGCTCATCATGGGTTAAACAATGCTATTGAAATTTGTAAGAGAGACATATATTTGAAATTTATTATTTTTAATTAAAGTAGCGTATCAGCATGGGTAATTTTAAGCTAATGCTTGTTTCAACTGCAATATATGTTGTCATCGCAGGCTGTGCTAAAAAAAGCAATACAGCCTCATTGGAATTATCCTCCATCAATATTTTAGGCGTCTCACAAAACAGGGGCATTTCGAACACAATTTATCAGTTTCCTGTTTCATTGAACAACGCATCTTCATCAGATGTATCTGTGGAT
>Ga0182030_10000366_pt1 | contig 81642 bp, 82 predicted proteins | sample 812S3MmetaG_FD_121299 | JGI IMG/M metagenome (GOLD analysis project Ga0182030, IMG submission 121299) | Permafrost microbial communities from Stordalen Mire, Sweden - 812S3M metaG (Illumina Assembly) | ecosystem: Environmental > Terrestrial > Soil > Wetlands > Permafrost | place: Sweden... | reverse complement strand
TTGGTGGAGGGGGTAGGATTCGAACCTACGAAGGCATAAGCCAGCAGATTTACAGTCTGCCCCCGTTGGCCGCTTGGGTACCCCTCCACAAAATGAGCCGCGTATTTTGCGGCCCATACCCTCTGCTGTCAATGTTAAACGAGCAGCGTGCGCGTACGCCCCCCGCTACTCTGTTCCGAAACGCTTTGCGCATCGATTCCAGACCCGGCTTCAACCCTTCCTGCTCGATGGAGGGCGACCGTGGTTCCGCTTGGGAGCCACACGGGCGAGGGCGGCTTTGTCATGCGCGGCCGCGGCATGCGGGAGGCGCGCTTGCATGCGAGTTGATCGGGTCGTAGGACCGATATAGTATATCTTAAGACAGGTCTTTAGATAGTAATTTAGGGAACATTCCGTGCATCCTCATCCTCAGTTTCCCCGTTTCCTTGCAAGGCACGCCGGTGGTCGCTGCTCGGGGGGCCGCTTCGGCGGCTGGTTCGCGCAGGGCGGCGATTTGGGCGGACGGGGATTCGGCATGGGGCGCAAACTGTCGTCCGCCGACCTGCAGCTGTTGATCCTCAGCTTGTTGGCCGAAAAGCCCCGTCATGGCTACGAGATCATCAAGGCGCTCGACGAGCACTCCAAGGGATTCTACGCGCCCAGTCCCGGCATGGTTTACCCGGCGCTGACCTATCTCGAGGAGATGGAGCATGCCACGGTCGAGTTGGAGGGAACGCGCAAGCGCTACCACATTACCGAGCTTGGACGCGCTTATCTGGAGGAACATCGAGCCGCAGCCGATTCCTTGCTCGCCCAGTTCGAATGCGTCGGACAGCGCATGGACAGCCTGCGCCGAGCCATGCAGTCAGGAGAGCGGGAGTTCGGCGCCGACGACGAGCGCCAAGGATCGAAGCCCCTGATGCGGGCGCGGCGGGCACTGAAAGCGGCACTGGCCGATAAATGGGACGCCTCGGCCGAGGAACAGGAGCGCATTGCCAAGATAATTGAGCGCGCCGCGCAGGAGATCTGCGCCAAGAGGGCACGCGGCTGAGGGAATCATAGGCAAACGCCCGTGCGCATCTTCCCCCCGTCCGATTTCGTTCCGGCCGTCAGGTGTGTCACTCCGCCGGTGCGCCGCTTAGGCGGTGCGTCCGGCCGCCACGCCGGGATCGTGTAAGGTCTCATCGCGATCACCGCCAGCCAGAACGGCTGCCGGCGGGGGTGAAAGGGCGGGTGAGTTTGTGTTTTTACCGTCACAATGGCATTTTTTCCGCGTATGCGGAGCCTGACGGTCGCGCGAAACGATAGAACAAATCCTCGTATCGAAAGTCTAGTACGGATGAATATCGATATCGTGGGGCCGGTGCTGCAGATTCCGGCACGACAATGCCGTCGATACCACCGATGAACTCCAAGAAACTCTCCCCTGCCGCGTCCATGTTCGAGAAGGTGCTGCGCGCGTTCGAGACTCGGGGCATCACGTATTCCGATGTGCTCGCGCGGCTCAGGCGGCTGCTCGCCACCGGCGCCTCGCCGACCGAGCTGCTGCCGATTCTCAGGCGCCGCGAGTCCACCGAGCGCATGCCCGAATATGCGCGTCTGGAGGCACTCTTGTTGGAGGCGGTCGAACAAAGCACCACGGCCGACGAGCCGTCCGGGGCCTCTCGACCCGCGGACCGGGTCGGCAGGGATGAGGCCGCGGCCGAAGCGTCGCGGCCGGAGGATGAAGTGGCCGTCGATTTGGAGTTCGATGCGCCTGCCAACGCGTTGGATTCGCCTCGAGGGCTGCGTGCGTCCGAACTCGATCTGTCGGTTCTCGCCCAACATCTGCGCTCGGTCGAGGAGAGAGTTCCACCGCGCGCTGCCGCGCTCGAGGCGCTGACGCGCTCCATCGAGAAAGCCCGGGAAGGCGAGTCGGCGGCCGCGGAGCGCGCCGCTGCGCTCGCAGCGGACCTGGCCGCCACCGGGGCCGCGCTTCAGGCGGAGCAAGACAAGCTCCGCGAAGTGGAGCAGGCGCTGGCGCAAAGCGTTGCGTCGGGTGAGGAGGCGCGCCAAATATCCCTGCAAGAATTGCAGCAATACCGATCGGAATTGCGTGCCCTGCACGAATCGCTGGCCGAGCGCGACGCCAATCTCGATCAAGACCGGCGCGCATTGGCCGAGCGCGAGGCCGCCCTCGAGCAGGCACGACGCACGCTGGCGGAACGCGAAGCCGCCCTCGAGCAAGCCCGGCGCGTGTCGGCCGAGCGGGATGCGGCCCTGGATCAAGCACGGCGCGCGCTGGCGGAGCGAGACGCGGCGTTGGAGCACGCCCGGCACGCGTCGGCTGAGAATAAGGTGGCTTCCGATCAAGCACGCACGGCTCTCGCCGAGCGCGACGCCCGTCTTGCCTCCGTGTCACTGCAGCGTGTCGTGATCGAGGCTGCCCTCGAAGCGCGCAACAGGGCCGCAGCGCCGGAGGCCGGGCCGCGCTCCGCGCGCGCGCCCGCGGAGCGGGCGGAATCGCCTTCTGTCGCAACCTTGGATGTGCGGCCCGAGGATTTGGAAGACGGACCTGCACCAGCCCCTGCGGCTGTGCCCGAGCCTTTGCTGCCGCGCTCGAAATTATCGCCAGAGGGCCCGCGAACTCAATGGCTCAGCGGCCCGAACCGCGCAATCGGCGGAGTTATCGGCGCGTTGCTGCTCATCGGATTTGCGTGGCTGTGGGCGCACCGCGCACCGCCGCATTCCGCGCCGGCACCATCCATGGCGGCTCAAACTCCCGGCTCGGTGATCCGCGACTGCGCGAGTTGCCCCGAAATGACCGTGCTGCCCGCCGGTCGATTCAAGCAGGGCTCCGCGCGCGGCTCCGCTATCGCGCAGCCGCTGCATTGGGTGGTCATCGGCCGCTCCATTGCCATGTCGACCAGCCCCGTCACGCTTCAGTCCTTCGAGCAATTCGTCGCGTCCACGGGGCGGGACATGCAAGGCTGCGATACCTACGACGGCGAGTGGAAACACCGGGCTGCCGATAGCTGGCAACATCCCGGCTTCGCGCAAACCGATGCGCATCCGGTGACGTGCGTATCGTGGAGCGATGCCGCGGCCTATGCGGGTTGGCTGTCCGCCAAGACGGGACACCGCTATCGGCTGCCGAGCGCCTCGGAGTGGGAGTATGCGGCCCGCGCCGGCGCGGACACGCCGCAACCGTGGGGGGCGGATGCCTCAGCCGCCTGCTCGGATGCTAACGTAGCGGACGCCAGCGCGGGACGTCAGTATCCCGGCTGGACGACCTTCCCCTGCGACGATGGCCATGTGTATACCGCGCCGGTGGGCTCATTCAAAGCCAACCCGTTCGGCCTCAAAGATATGTTGGGCAATGTGTTGCAATGGACTGAGGATTGCTGGCACGACAGCTACGCAGCCGCTCCCATCGACGGTTCCGCATGGCTCGACGGCGACTGCTCCATGCATGAGCTTCGCGGAGCCTCATGGTTCAGCATGCCCGCCTTTGTCCGTGTCGACTACCGCAATCGCTTCCCTGCGGATTATCGGACCAGCAGCGTCGGCATCAGACTGGTCAGGGAGATCGGACCGTGATGCGGGCGCGCTTCGGCGCCCCCGTTCCGGTCCGCGAGCTGCAGCCGCTTTTCTTCACTGTGCTGCTCCTGCTCGCGGCTTCGGTACCCGGGCAGGCAGCATCGACGGCGGACGATCGTTTCGCCGCCACTGAGCGCGCGCATTATGCAGCGCTCTGCCGCGCCCACAGAAGTCTCGATACGTGCTCCGATGCGGTCCGTTGGAGTCCCGGCGATCCCGTGCTCATCGCCAATTTGGCGGACGCTCTGATGCGCGCAGGCCGGGTGCCCGAGGCGATTCGGGACTACCGGCGCGCCGCGGCGCTCGCGCCGGATATGCGTGGCCTCGATGCCAAGATCAAAGCGGCGGAGGCCAGGTTGACCTACCGGCGCCCGCCCAAGAGAGTTGCCCTCGAGCGCTCCTCCACCAACGCGGCGGACAAGAAGAGCTATTCGAATGGAGAGCCGGAAGCGCAGTCGCACTGAATGGAACTGCGCTATCGGGGTGCCAGATCGAGCTTCATGTAAACCACGCCCGGCAACGGGTTTTCGTAGTACGGCGTTGTCCGGCGGAATCCCAAAGAGCTGTAGAGCTCGCGCGCCGGACGCATGTCGAAGAGCGTATCGAGATACATCCGCGCATATCCGAGGGCCTTCGCCCGGGACACCAGATGCTCGGCGAGCATGCGGCCCAGACCTGTCCCGCGTGCTTGCGGGCGGAGGTAGAGTCGCTTCATTTCGCACGCATCGGCCGAGAATCGGCGAACCGCTCCGCAGCCGATCGTACCCGCAGCGCTCCGCGCCAGGAGCAGACATCCGGAGGGCGGCGCGTACATCGAAGCGAGCTGGCCGAGCTCTTCAGCGAAGCCTTGGAAACATAGATCCACGCCGAGTTGGGCTGCGTACTCCTGAAAAAGCTCGCGCGCCTCGGCAAAGTCCGAGGCTGTCGTCGCTTCGGTCAAGACGGGACCGTGTGTATCGCTAGATGCCACGATGCCTGCGCTCAGTCGACTCAGTTCTGCGTTGATCTCGCATGGGCGATGGCGGAGAGCACGTCCGCGGTGCCCGGCGCACGCGTCAGGTCCGGATAGCGCCCGCCGCCCGGGTACTGAAGTTCCAGCGTCTTGAACGTATCGTCTTTTTGCACCAGCAACGTAATCTTTCCCGGCGGGTCAGACGGCGCGGCGAGCGTATCCTGCAGCAGTTCCTTGGACCATTTGTAGCCGTTGAGTCCGATGATGTGGCTGCCGGGCGATGCGCCGGCCGCATCCGCCGGCGAGCGCGGAATCACATCACCGATGGTCGCTTGTTCGTCATCCACGTAGAACCCAAGCGAGTAGCGCAGATCCAGGTCCTTGTCGTCGGCCTCGTGCGCTGTGTGCATGAGGGTGGGGACCGAGGCAAATGTCAGCTGCCAGCCGGCGGCCTTGAGCCCGTCGAGCGGCGCCTCGGGGCGCAGCCGATTGAGCCGCTCCCTCCAGAAAACCGCCCAGTCATAGGGCTGGACCGCAGCAAGCGCGCTCACCACGTCATCGAATTGGTACGCCCTCATCTGGGGTCCGGTGCTCGGCGGTCCGTAGAACAGCCTGCAAAAATCGTCCAGGCTCTTGTGTCCCTTGGACAGCCGCCGGATGAGTGTGTCCGCCTCCAGCCAGAGCAGAGCCGACTCCTGATAGAAGTCCTCCTGTCGCCGCAACCTCGCCGCCCAGTTGCGCGATTGATAGTAAAGCAGGGAAGCGGACACCGTGGTTTCCTGGAGAGATCGCCATTCGCGCGCGCTGTGCGATTGCATCGCCGCCGCATCGTGAGCGAGTTCCCCCCGAAATTCCTCATCGGTGAGCAGACCGCTGCGCGCCGCCAGCACGTCGCCCAGGTACTCGGTCAATCCCTCGTACACCCAGAGCATGTCGCCCTGCATGGGGTCCTGGTAGTTGGCGGTGGCAAGCCCGGCGGGGCGGCGGTACTTGCCGTTCCACGAGTGGACGTATTCGTGCGGCAGCAGATTCGCTTCCGCGCGCCGGATCGGATCGTCCAGCAGCGCGCGCAGCGGCGAGCGATCGTCGCTCGACTGATGATGTTCGAGGCCATCCGGCATGATCTGATCGGTGAGCGCCCACAAGAAGTCGTAGTGATCGTAGTGCGTCGCGCCGAAAAGCGCCGCCGCCTCGCGCACCAGCCGCCGATAGTGGGCTTCGGTGGGAGCGCTCATGTTGAGCGCCACCGGGGTGTCGGCTGCAATGTGCAGCGTCACCGCCGGACTCCCGCCGAGCGACCAGTCGCGCATGTAGCGCCCGGCGAGCAGCGTCGAATCGACCAGCGTCGTGAGCGATACCGGCGCAAACCGGATCCCCTCCGCTCCGGCCGCCGTCGTCGCGAGCGCCGTGGCGTACTTCCACCCGGCCGGCAAGCGGAGCGATGCCTGATAGCTCAGCTCATCGCTTCCCGTGGCGGCCGGGTACAGCACCAATTGATTCCATTCGAGGATCAGCAGCGACTCGGTCGCGGTGCGCGGTGTTTCCAGTCCTTGAACCACCCCATCGGGAGCAAGGGTCGTGTCGATCTCGAGATCGGCGCCGAGCTGGGTCGCTCCGACCGGAATCTCGAGGTGAAACGCATTGAGATCAACCGAGTCCCGCCGCCACGGAAGCGTCTGACCGTTGACCTTGAAGATCGGGCCGCCGAGCGATGTCAGCGGCCCTGCGGGGCTGTGCCGGCCCGGCAGCCACTTGGGGTAGACCAGGGTCAGCGGGCCCGCGGTGACGGGCAACGTCAAGTGCGCCGACATGATGCCGCGCGGCGCCTGGGTCGCGTCGACTTGGATTTCGGCCAACGGGGCGGCGGCGTGTGCGGCGTACTCTTCGGCCGCCGCGTCGGCCCGGACGGACGCGGCGAGACTCAATACCAACACCGCGCCCAAGGCGCAAAGCGTGGATAACGGCGCCCATCGAGCCGGCCCGCGCACGAGAGATGGAGAATGCACGGTTGCACTGATCATCGTCGATCTCCCCCGCCTCAATAGCGATACCGGAAGGATACTTCCATGAAGCGCCCGATCGCTCCCGCTTGATCGTAAGAGGCATCGTAGTTCTGTCCGCCATAGGTCACCGTGTCGAGCGGCGGCAGCCGATTGGTCACGTTGGTGATGTTGGCCATCAATTGCAGATTCCCGCTCACTCGGTATTGAGCATACACGTTGGCGTAGCCAAAGCCCGCCACGTAGCAGTGCGGATTGGTGCTGCTCAACTGCAAACACTGCGGCGGTTGACCTGGCGTATCGAGCGAGGCATCGATGCCCTGCATGGCACTACGGTAGTTGAGCGTCGTGCCCAAAGACAAGGGGCCGCGGGTCCAATCGATGGTGAGAGTACCCCGATTCCCCGGAGTTCCGGTCGATCCGCTGAGCGCGGTGGGCCCGACCGTGCCCACATAGTGATAGGTCACATCGCCGAAGGTCTGCTGGGACTGGATCAGGTGGGAGGCGTCGAGTGTGGTGGTGATCGCACCGAACCCGCGAAGATCGAACATCGTCTTCCAGCCGAAGTCGATGCCGGCCGTAATCGAGTACGACGCGTTCACGTAAGGGGTCAAGTACTCGATGATGGTTCCGGGAAGCGCCGAGCCGGGCGCCGTCGGTGTGCGGATCGCGCTGCTCGGATCGTAAGGCGCCGGAGCAACTTCGCGATCTCGACGGATGTAGAAGTAGTCGACCGTGAGCGCATTGTGCTTGAACGGCTCGGCAATCACACCGAAGGTATAGCTGGTGGAGGTCTCGGGTTTTAGTCGCGGATTGCTGGTGGTGAGGAGTGCCACCGCGCTGCCGGGCAGCCCGCAATCTTGGACCGAATTCGTGACCGGGCAGCGCACCGGATCGATGGGTGCGGGGGCAACGCTCGAAGCGGAGCCCGCATTGCCGCTCTCCGCGATGCTCGGCGCGCGGAAGCCGCGCGCGTATGTTCCGCGGAGCGCGAATTGCGGGATCACCGTCCATTTGAAGCCGAGCTTGGGCGTCGCCGCGGTGCCGGCCGAGCTGTTGTAATGGTCGACACGCCCGGCGGCATCCACCTCGAGGTTGTCGAGCACCGGTGCGACCATTTCCAGGAACGCCGCGGAGACCGTTTGCGAGCCGCGCGCGTAGAAGCTGCCATCCATGAGACTGTCGCCTTGGAGTGCATAGGGCTGACCCGGATTGTTCTCGTGCGTGAGGCGCCAGTCGACGCCGACGGCAAGTGACGCATCGCCGCCGGGCAGCGCGAATATCTTGCGCGTGGCGTTCGCGGAGAGGAAGGTGATGTCCGAGGTCGCGGTATCGTGCGTCTCCGGTACCAGTGAGTTGTTGACGGCTGCCGAGTTCAGGTAGGAGTTCTGGCCGACGCGGTACCCGTTGGCGAGCGCGCTGTAGAACGCCGGTACGTACAAGAACCCTTGATAGGTGATTCGCGTCACGTCGCGTACGTAGCCAAGACTCGCCGAAACATCCCAGGCGCCCAGTCTGTTCGACAGGTCATCGATGACGCGGTAAACATCGGTGCCGTACAGGGTGTGCTCTTCGGGCAAATTCGTCAGCGCGCCGAAGAACAGCGCCTTGTCGCCGATGTAGCTGTTGAAATTGCTGCCGGGCACGGAGTTGTAAAAGCTGCGGGCTGCGGCGAAGTAAGGGCTCGCCGGATTGAACGGATTGTCGAGGCTGTTGGCCGGCAGCACCACCTGCGAGGTCGACGGATCGAACTGGTTCTCCGAGGCTCCCGCGGCGCCCGCCCACGCGAATGGCACGAGATTGGTGCCGACGTCATAGGCGTTCGGCTGGCGATATTGTTCGGCCTGCGTCAGATAATAGGACGCCGCCAGCGAATTCAGCCAGCCGCCGGCGAGGTTTTGGCTCCAGTGGGTCGAGAAGTCGAGGCCCGCCGTCCGCGGTTGCAGCTTCTTGTAGGCATTCGTGTCCCACGCGCATCCGCCGCCGCCGTCGGCCGCCAACGCGACGTTCTGGGCCGTGCAACCGGGCAGGTTGAACGGCGTCTGGTTGTTGACGATGCCGTTGCTCACCGGCAGCACCTGTCCCGGAACCGTGTAAGTCGTGAGCGGATTCGGCAGCCCGCCATTCACCACGCCGCCGTACAGATTGGGTCCACCCCACGGAGTGAGGTCCGAGGCCGCGATATAGGAGCCGCGCGCCTCCTGTGCAATGGCCTGCTGATGACGTCCCTCCAGACTTATGTAGAAGTTGTGACCGTCGGCATCGAGGTTCCCGGTGCCCCAGGTCGCGGCGAAGCGCTGCGACAGCCCGTCGCCGCGGTCGGTGGAGCCCGCGTTGGCCGATATTTCGAGTCCTGTGAATTCTTTCTTCAAGATGATGTTGACCACGCCCGCGATGGCATCAGAGCCGTAGGTGGCGGATGCACCGTCCTTCAACACCTCCACGCGGTCGACGATCGCCATCGGCAGCGAATCGATGTCGACGAATTGACGCTCGCCGTCATCGGCGAGCGGGTAATTCGCCATCCGATGCCCATCGACCAGCACCAGCGTGGCGTCCACCGACAGGCCCCGCAACGCGACCCCGTCCGCGCCGCCCGCCATGGCTCCGCTGAACGCTTGCGACAAGGTGCCGGAGTTGTCTGCAGAGACCGTCCTGATCACGTCCGCGATACTGTTCAAACCGCTTTTTTCGATGAAGTCCGCATCGATCGTGGTCACCGGCGAAGGTGACTCGGAGTTGGTGCGGCGGATGTAGGAGCCCGTGACGACGATGGTATCCAGCGTGGAATTCGTAGCTTGAGCCGCGGCGGGAGGACCATCGAGCTCAGCGGCGGGACCGGCGGAGGCCGCCAGTGGCAGCTGGCAAAATACGCTGGCAAGGCAGCAGGCAATAACTCTGCGCATTCGGCTCTCCCGTGTTTTTGGTCGTGAATGCCAGCCACATTCGTACGTAGCGGTGCCGTCATCCCCGGCACTCGGCGACCACTCCCCCGCGATCCCCGCCGACAAAATGTAAACGCATTCGCAATTCATTGCAATGACATAATCTATCTCGTAGGCGGCTCGCCGGGTACAATTCGCCGGGTGAAATCCCTGTACGAAAAGACCATCGCGTTCGTGCTCCAGTACGTCGATGAGCACAAGCTGGGCGCGGGCGACCAGCTGCCGACCGAGGCGCGGCTCTCCTCTCTCGCCGGCGTCAGCCTGGTCACAGTGCGCCGCGCGTTATCGGAGCTCTCCGCGCAAGGCGTGGTGCGCCGGGAGCAGGGACGCGGCACCTTCGTGGCGCGTCCCCGGGTGAACGCCGAGACTACCAAGATCGGCGGCCTGCGCCATGGCCTGCACCTCGATTCACGTTCCAAACTACAGACGAAGATATTGAGCTGCACGCCGCGCGCCGCTGCCCCCGAGGAGGCGGAGCATCTGGGTGTGTCCCCGGGAGCGAGCGTCTGGGAGATCTCGCGGCTGCGATTGCTCAACAAGCGGCCGATGATCTGGGAGACCTCCGTCATCCCGAAGATTCTCGCACCGGATCTGTCGCAGCAGCTGAGCGCGCGGGACAAGCCCTCGCTCTACGATTTGCTCGACGAGGTTTACGGCCTCAAGGAATCCCGCGAGGAACAAACGCTGGTGTCGCGACCGGCCTCAACGCGCGAACACGAGCTGCTCGATCTCATGAGTTTCGAATGGGTGGTGGAAGTCTCGGGCGTGAGCTTTTCGACCCGGCATCAGGCGATCGATGCGTTCCGGATGGTGTTCGTGGCCAAGGCATTCACGTTTCGCCTGGAGACTGCCCCGTCGTTCTTCGTTCAGGCGGTCGAGGTCACTGAGAGCGCGCGGGCTCGGAGAGTTCAATGACGGTCGCATTCGGATGGCGCAACAGACTCGTGGCGGGCCACGCCGGGTCCTGAACTCCGCGCACCAGTGCCGCCTTCGCGGCAAGCTTGTCCGGTCCCGCGATCAAGAGCAGCGCATGGCGGGCTTCGAGGACGTTTTTGATGCCGAGGGTAAGCCCGTGGGTCGGCGCCGGCCTGGGCCCCGGGGCATGGGCCGCGAATCTCGCCCGTGTCGACGCCGACAGTTCGACGACCCGAGCGCGGGAGTCCCAGGCTGCCCCCGGCTCGTTGAACGCGACGTGCCCGTTCTGGCCGAGGCCCAATACGCACAGATCGATGCCGCCGATATTTGCGATCGCCTGCTCGTAGTCCGCGCACTCCGCTGCAGCATCGGGAGCGTCGCCGCGCAGCAGGCGCACATGATCCTCGGCCAGCATCAAGGGCACTATGAGTCGAGCGCGGATGAATGCTGCAAAACTCGCGGGGTCGCTGGATGGCAGGCCGCAGTACTCATCCAGATCGAAAATTCTCGCCTCGGCGAGACTGGCAAAGCCGGCGCGCGAGCGCCGCACGAGCTCCGCATACAGTCCCAGCGGAGTGGAGCCCGTGGGCAGGGCAAGCACCGATCGAGGTTTCGACTGGAGTTGCGTCGTCACCACGTCGGCGGCCGCCTGCGCGAACTCCGCCGCTGTGTGCACGTGCATCACTCGCACAGCGCAGCCTTGGTCAGGTATCCGGCATAAATCGACTGATAGGCAGCAGCCACCCGCCCGCGAGGCGCGGCCATGCGCTGCGATGACCCTGCGGGGCGGACAGCCAAAGGCCCCGAAACAACCAGGCGGCTCGCCAGCCACGCAGCCCCCAACGCGGCAGGCGAGCGCTCGCCCGCTTCGCTGACGGGCAGCCCGAGAACGTCCGCGAGCATCTGCATGCTCGAAGACGAGTGCACGATCTTGCCGCCGACCCGCGCCGAATCGATCGTCCCGGCCTCAGCCAACACCTCGACGCAACGCTTCACTTCGAAAAAGACGCCCTCAAGGTAGGCGCGCGCGATGTCGGCGCGGGTGTGCCCAAGGGAGAGGCCGAACACGGCGCCGCGCAGCCGGGGATTCCACAACGCCCCCTGCTCTCCACCCGCGAGATAAGGCGGGAAAAACAGCCCGTTCGCGCCCGGAGGCGATTGCGCCGCCTCTCGGTCGATGTCCCCTTCCTCCCAGCCGAACAGCGAGCTCAGCCAGCGATACCCCGTGCCGCTCGCCAAGAGATCCATCTCGCGCCCATACCAGGACGGCTCAGCGTGCGGGGTCACCAGGTACCGCGCGGCCGGGTCGAGGCGCGGAGCGGCGCTCGCGGCGAGAATGACGGTGCTCGAGCCGAAGCTGATGGAGATCACCCGCTCGTCGAGCCCTGCCATAGCGAACGAGCCGCAGACCGAATCCGCGGCGCCGGTGCTCACGGGAATGCCCACCGGCAGGCCGAGAAGCTCGGCGCCCGCCGGCGACAGCGTACCCGCCAGCGAATTCGCGGCCCGCACCGGCGGCAGCACCCGCGGCGGCAGATTCCAGAACGCGCACAGGTCGGCGGCAAAGCGCTGGCCATCCAACTCGTAGACTCCATAGCCGGCGGCCGTGGACGGTTCGGTCATCGCGACGCCGGTCAGCGCATGCAGCAGATAATCTTTGGCCGACAGCAAAGTACGGACCTCGCCCACCCGGCCGGCATAGTGGAACTGAAACATGGGAGCGAGGTAGCGCCCATCGACGGGCATGCCGGTGCGCGCATAATGTTGCGCGCGCACTCCCTCGAGACGCGCGCAGGCCCACGCGTCTGCACGCCCATCCTTCCACGTGATGGCAGGTCCGAGCGGCCCGTGGTCGCCAAGACATACGAGCGTGGGCAGCTGGCCGGTGAGACCGATGGCGGCGATGCGGCTCGTCCAATGCACGTCCTGCCGACGCAATCGCTCGTCGAGCGCGCTCATGGCTTGGCGGGCCGCCTCGAGCCAGTCCGACGGAGATTGCTCGGCCTGCTGCGGCAGTGACGAGTCCGTGACGAAGTCGGCCGACCCTTCGCCTACCAGGCGCCCGGGCGCCGCCCCTTCCGTTGCCACCGCCGCCACCTTGACGGCCGAGGTTCCCAGATCGATGCCGAGCACCAGGCCCACGGGCTACACGTGCTCGGAAAGGCCGCGGGCCACGATGTCGGCCGCCTGCAGGGTGCGATCGACATCCTCATCGGAGTGCGCGAAGGATACGAATAGATTCTCGAACGCGCCGGGGTGAAACAGCACATCGTGCTCGAGCATGCCCTCCCACCAACGGCGGAACAAGTCATGGTCGGCATGGCGCGCCGCGTCCCGATAATTGCGGATCGGCCGCTTGGCGAACCATACCTGCGAAACCGGCCCCACCCCGACCACATACGCCGGCAGGCGGTGCTTGGCCAGGATTTCCCGCAGTCCTTGGTAGAGTCTCTCGCATCGCACGAACAGCGCCTCGTATTTTCCCGGCACGCCAAGCTCATCGAGTGCCGCGTTGGCGGCTGCCACCGCGATGCCGTTGGCGCTGTAGGTGCCAGCCATCGATACCGTTCCGTCCGCGACCAAATTCATGATCTCGCGCTTCCCGCCGAGTGCCGCCACGGGATAGCCCCCGCCCAACCCTTTCGCGAACACCGAAAGATCGGGGCGGATGCCGTATAGGGACTGTGCCCCGCCGAAACTCAATCGAAAACCTGTGATCACTTCGTCGTAGATCAATACGATGCCGTGGTCATCGGCGAGTGCGCGCATCGCCTCGAGATAGCCCGCCTCGGGCAAGATGCAGCCGGTGTTGCACATGACCGGCTCCGTGAGGATGGCCGCTATCGACTTCCCCTCGCGTGCGACCGCATCGCGCAGCGCGTCGGCATCATTCCACGGCAAAATGATCAGGTGTTCGCCCGCGGCCTTGCTGAGTCCGGGTCCCTGCGGTACCGCAATGGGCCGATGATCCGGGCCCGCTTCATCGAGCCCGGGATGCTTGCTCCAATACACGGCGTCGGAGAAGCCGTGATACATGCCCTCGAAGCGGATGACTTTCTCACGGCCCGTGAACGCGCGGGCAAGCCTCAGGCTGTATATCACGGCCTCCGTTCCGGTGTTGCACAAGCGCACCTGCTGAATGCTCGGCACCGCCGCCATGATCTTCTCGGCGAGCACCGCCTCCGCCGCGGTGGGCAGGGCAAACACCGTACCCCGATTCTGAATTTGCTCCACCACCGCCGCCGTCACCTTTGGCGGGCGATGGCCGAGAATCATTGGCCCGAGCCCAAGCAGATAGTCGATGTAGCAATTGCCGTCCACGTCGTAGAGATGAGCGCCCTCTCCCCGCTCGACGAACAGGGGATACGGATCCCAGCCCGACCAGGTGGCCCGTGCCGTGCTGTTGACGCCGCCCGGAATGGGTCCGCAGGCCGTCCGGAACAATTGGGCGCTGCGCGCCGAGCGCGCGGGATTTCGATACTTCATGGTTCCTCTAGTCCTCGGCGCGCTGTAAAGAAAGCCGCGCCATTGAATCGTAAGAGCAATGCCACCGCACCACCGACCGCGATGGAGCCGAGCCCGTAGGCGATGACCGCCGGGGTGACCGCCCCCGTCGCCAAACTTCCCCCCAAGACAAACACGCTGAACAGAACGCCGATCAGCGGAAACAGCCCGCCGAGAACGAGATCGGCGCGGCTCGCGCGGCGCAACTCGCGCTGCTGCCGCAGCGCCGCCGCCGCGGTGATCCCGTAGAAAACGATCGAGATCAGCCCCAGACTGCTCGCAGCATTCGTGAGTGCGGCGCCGGTTGTCGTCGTCGTGAGCGCCAGCGCCAGCAGCACGAGATTCACCGCGCTCATGGTCAGCGTGGCAGCCCAGGGGGTCGAACCTCCGGCCCGCAGCCGGCCGAAGAAGGCCGGCATCACCCGATCCCTCGACATCGCGAGTCCCATTCTTGCCGCCGAGACGACGGCCGCTTGCAGCGTGGCGAGCGTGCCGAGCAGCACGACCAGCGCCATCAGAGCTCCCCACGGACCATGAAGAAGCCCGTCGCTCACCGTGGAGAGTGCGTCGCCGGCGTGTGCCTGCAACTGACCCGGCGGCAGCACGGCTTGGAAGGAAAACGTAGCGAGTGAATAGATCACGGCCAACATCACGACACTCGCAATGGCCGCTCTACCGGGATTGTTCGCGCGATCCCGGGTTTCTTCGTTTACGTATATGGCGGCGTCCCAGCCCGAATACATGAAGCATGCGATGAGCATCCCGCCCATCAACCCCTTCACTCCGCCCATGCCCGCGAGCGAGAACCATCCCCAGGAGAAATGCACCGCCGTCAGCCCGTGGGCGAGCGCATGCAGCGCCACTCCCGCAACCACGAGCAGCACGGCGTACTGAAACAACACGATGGCCCATTCGAAGCGCGCCACCAACTTCAGTCCACTCACGGCGAACACCGTGATCAACATATTCCACCCGGCACCCGCAACGAACACGGCCCAATGCCGGTCGATGAGCGACGGGGCAATCAGCTCGAGTGTGTAGACTCCGGCCGGAATCGTGAGCGTGGTCGTGCCTAGGGTGTAATAGAGAAGGATCATCCAGCCCGATAGGAAACCCAGATACGGATTGAACACCCGGGCGACCCACGTATAGGTGGCGCCCGCGCTCTGATCCCAGCGATTCAGACGTTGATAAGCGAACGCGATCCCGAGCATCGGAATCAGGCAGAGGAGAATCGGGACAGGGCCGCCGTAGCCGCTGGCCGCCACCAAGCCCGCGAGGCTCACCGCGAGCGTTTGCGCCGGACCCGAGCTCGCCAGGCCCATGACGATGGCATCTCCCAGCCCGACCCGCTCGCTCGCGTCCTTGGATGTGGTCACTATGATCGCCGTCGCGGGTGGATGAATACCTTAGGTCATTATAATGACTTCGGATGCGGGGCACAAACCGGACTGGGATGCGCCGACCTTCGTTTGGCTCAGTCCAATGCGTTGAACAGGTGCCCGATGGCGTGGATACCGGCCGCGACCAGATCGAGGCCCAACCGCGTCTCGCTGCCCGGCTGGTCGAGGCCGCCCATGAAGATCCGATCGGTGAGTCCCGCCCCAGGCGATGCCGGCTTGTCGTCAGGATGAAGCCTGAGTGCGAGCAGTGCATTGCCCACCGCCTCGGGCGTCGGCGCGAGGTGGCGGCGATTCTCGGCGGCGGACCAGAGCTCAACCGCCTTTTGCACGGCGTCGGGGTCCAGGAAGCTGACCGGCGCGTGGCAGTATTTGCATTCGCTCGAATGCTCGAGATCGATCGGCGCACCGCATTCCGAACAGGTGATCTGGCGCACCTGAGCCCGCACGCGTTGCAGTTCCGCCGGGGTCAGCGTGCGAATGAACTGTTTTTCGCGCATGAACTGAAAAAAGGGCGTGAACCGGCCATCGCCTACGGTGCACCGGAAATAGGAGAACCTGCCGGCTTTGCTCAAATCGAAGCTCTGCACCAGGGCTTGGTCGCATCGTGGGCACTGCAGCTGGCTCGCCCGCGGCCGGCGCGCGTCGTCCCTGTGCGCATAGATTTCCTTGAACAGTTGGATGACGGCGACGGGCGCGAGCTGAATGCTCGCCAAATGGTCGAACCAAATGCCGGCGCAGACGAAGCAAAGATCCACGCGCACGGTGCCATCATCGTGACGTTCCAAATCTTCGGGCTGCATTGCTCCGCGACAGTTCGGGCAGAATGTGACGGGCGAGATAATGGTACCGGGCATGGCAATCGCTATTGTCTGACGTGAAGTTCCGCTGGAACGAAATCCTCGAGCACCGCTTTGCGCAGGAGCGCCGGCGGAAGCAATCCCTGGGCCACGATGAAATCATGGAATTTCTTTTGGTCGAACTTCCTGCCCAGCGCCTTCTCCGTATCCCGGCGCAGTTCTAGCAGGCGAGTATAACCATAGAAATAGCTGTTGGCCTGGCCCGGCGAGCGAAACGTGAACCGCTCGACCTCCTCTTCGGCGAATGCGTGCGACAGCATCACCTCTTTCTGCAGCACGCGGAAGGCCTCGTCCGTGTCGATCTGTCCCGATTGCAACTCCGGATCGAGATACGCTCTCGCCGCGCGCAGAAGCCGCAATTGTAGCGTCATCAACTGCCCCTCCAACGGGATGAAGGGCTCGATGAGGTACTCGGCATAGAGTCCCCATCCCTCCGCATTGGTTGAGTTGAACGCATACTGCACGCGGGCAAGCGAGACGCCGTGCTCGACCATGGAGTCGAATTGCAGCTCGTGTCCCGGCCGCGCCTCGTGCGCCGTCAGGGTCCACGACACGGCGTCGAAGGTGAAGTCGTCGTACTTGTCCTCCGCCCCGCCGGTTGAGGACGGAATGTTGAGCGGAAGAATGAACTCGCCACGTTGACCGGTATTGTGCAGGAACGGTGGCGGCTTCATGTGCGGAGCGGGTTGACGGGCGGTTTCCGCAGCGGTCGCCAGGCGAATGATCGCAGGCCGATCCGGAAGACTGACCAGGCGCTGCTTCGCGATGATCGCCTCGATCTCCCGCAGGCGCCGCTCGTAGAACGGCAAGATCGCGTCCCCGGTAAGCTGCGCCTTTTTCAATTCGGCAATCACGTCGCGGTAGTCGCTCGATGGAAGATGCCGCCCGCGCGCGATCTTCGCGGCAATCGGCGCCATTTCTTGCTGGTACTGTGTGAAGGCGGCGTGCGCCATACGCGTTATCTCGGTGGGCGACAGGTCGATGCCGTCCTCTTCGAGGTTCAGCGCATATTTTTCCGGCGGCAGCCTGAAGTCCGTTCGCGCTCGGGGCAGCAGATTATCCCGCACCCAGGCATCGTAGCCCGCCAGCTGTGCCTTGACTGCGGCGAATGCGTCTTGCCAGCCGCTCAGCTGATACTTCTCGAACAGCTTGGGAATCTCCAGGAGAAAATTCGAATCGCGCCCGAGATCAGTCTCGATTTCGCTTTTCGCCGGATAGATGACTCCCGGCTTCGCCATCTGATCCTTCACGCGCTCGAGCAGGATTTGCGTTATCGGCACGAAACCGCTTTCCATGCCTGCATATTTCTTGATGCGCTCGACAGCCGCGGCGCGGCGCGCGGTGGGTGTCTGATCGTCGAGCAGCATCCGCAGCCCGCCGAAGATCCTCTCGCTCGCATTGATGAATGGCACCTCGTGTGCGTTGCTCCAATCCTCCTCCCGATCATGCAGGTCCACGGCGTGGATCAGGATCTGCAAATCCTCGGCGACATGCCGGTCCTTCTCGCGAGGAAGCTGCGCCTTGATCTTCTCGATCACGGCGTCGCGCTCGCGGCGCTCCGCCAATTGGTCGGCAAGTGTGGGAATTTCGATCTTCTCATCGTAACGACCGAGTCCCTGAGCCGATCCGTACTCGGGCGAGTGATCGAGATGAACCTCGATCAGCATGCTGGTGTAACGATCGCTGTCCGCGATCCAGGATTCGGCCGCAACGGATGCGCCGGGCCAGAGGGACAACCCCACGGCTGCGCAGATAAAGGCAAGTACGCTTGGCTTGATGTCGTCGCTCCCGCAGTACTCGTTCGCTACTTGCCGGGTGCGGGTTTGTTGTCCGGTGGCGGCGACGAGGGTCGTGGCGCCGGCTTGATGGACGGTCGCGGCGGCGGCCTAAATCCGCCATTGGCGCCGGGACTACCGCCGCCGGCCCCCGGCCGATCCGGTCGCGGACCCGGCGTGGGTTTGGTTGGGCGCGGTGGCTGGACCGGTCTCGACGGGACGGGGCGTACAGGTCGCGGAGGTGGAGGCGGTCGGCCGGAACCGCCGTGAGGTGGTCTTCCGGGCAAAGAAGGAGGCCTTGGACGCAGTGGTGGACGGCGCGGCGGCGGCGGCCTGTTGATCCAGTAGGAGCGCCGCCCGTACCACGGGCGGCCGACGTAGTAACGACCCCAGTAATCGCCGATATTGAAGGCGACGATGCCAATCCCGAGCGCCGCACCCACATCGAGCACCGGTACCCGCCGCTGCTGATAGTCGTAGTACAGATAGCTGCCATAGAGCCAACCGTGGTTGCCCTCCCAGTCCACGTCGCACCACGTGAAATCGTCGAGGCATCCATTGACCGTCAACAGGCTGCTCGGAGGAATCATCGTGACAATGGGATAGTCGGTGCTCGGGCCCGCCCTCAGGTGAACCTCGCCCTGGGTGTAGGCATTGCCTGCGTCGGCCGTCGAGTAGAGCGTGGTAAATAGGGCGGCGACAAAGGCGAGCGACAGCCGGTTCATGTCTGACTCCGTGGTTTAGAGCCCGGACAGCGGCAGCACGACACTAGGCATAATCGTCGATGAGGGATTTGGGCGGTCGCGGCGCTTTCGAGCCTTGCGAGTCGCCGCCGCTGGGCGTAGCGCTAGGGCGCTGCTCGGCGGGCGGCTGCTGCTGATTCGAGCCGTCCCTGCGGCTCTTCTTGTCGGCGATGGGCAAGGCGGGATAGAGACCCGAATTGCTCAAGCGATCAACTTCGCTCATGGGTGACCTCGCTTATTGGGTCGGGGGCGCTTCCTTCACAGCAGGCGGACCCGACGCTGCAGTCGAATCGTTCACCACGGCCGAATCCTTGACCGCATCCGCCTTCGATTGATCCCTAACCAACACCGTCTTGCTCAACTCGGCGGGCTGTGCGTGCCATAGTAGCCGATTTGCGGCGGCATCTGCATCTGCAATCGCGACATCGGACGAACCGTTCGGCGCCACGGACGAAGCGTTCGGCGCTGCGGACGACCCGCCCGGCACGTCGGGTTGCTGGTCCGTTTTCACCGTTTCCGGATTGCCGGGAGCCACTGACTCGAGCACGAGGATCGACACCCGGCGGTTCGCGTTTCGGCCCTCGACGGTATCGTTGGGTTGACGCGGGTGAAACTCCCCGAAGCCGACTATTTCGAGCCGCAGGGGATCGATCCCCGCCTTGGTAAATTCGTGAACCACGCTCGCGGCGCGCGCCGCGGACAGCTCCCAGTTCGACGGAAAGGATGCAGTCTTGATCGGCCGGTCGTCTGTGTGGCCTTCCACGCGGATCGGATTCGGGAAGGGCTTCAGGACCTCGGCCAGCTTGTCCAACACCAAAGCCGCCTGGGCCGAGAAGTCGCCCGCGCCGCTCGGGAACAGAATGTCGGTGTTGATCTCGATCTCGAGCCACATGCTCTCGCGGCGAACCGTGACCAGCTTGGCATCGATCAGGGCCTGCATGGCGTCCTGCACCTGGCGTTCCATACGGCTCAATGCGCCGCGGGCCTTGTCCAGATCCTGCGGCGGCGTCTCCGCATCCGGATCGCGCGGAGCCTGGTCGGTGTCGGCGCTGCTCTTTTGCTGCTTGATTTTGATGAACGCGGTGGGCTGGATGCCGACCAAGGGCTTTTCGCCTCCTTTGCCGGGCTGCTTGTCACCGATGTTGACCGGCTCAATGCTTTTCGGCGCACCGTGAAATGCAGCAATCAGCGAATCCGAGAGCACGCGGAACTTGCCCTCGTTCACGGACGACATGGCGTACATGACGGTGAACAACGCGAACAACAGCGTCACGAGGTCGCCGTAGGGAATGGCCCACGCCTCCGCGTTCACATGCTCTTCGTGCTTCTTCTTGCGGGCCATGACGCCTGTCTCTCGTTACCGCACCGCGAAGGCGGTTCAATGATGGAAATAGCCTTGGAGCTTCGATTCGATGTTGCGCGGATTCTCACCCTGCGCGATCGCAATGATCCCCTCGATCACCATGGTTCGGACTTGCGATTGGCCGTGGATCACCGATTTCAACTTGTTGCCCATCGGCAGGAACAACAGGTTCGCGAAAGCGATGCCGTAGATCGTGGCGACGAACGCGGCGGCGATGCCATGGCCGAGCTTCGACGGATCGGCGAGATTCTGCATGACCGCCATGAGACCCATGACGGCACCGATGATGCCGAGCGTCGGAGAATACACCCCCATGGCCTCGAACACCTTGGCGGCCTGGGTGTCGAAATGCTCCATGGTGTCGAGTTCGATCTCCATGCTGGACCGGATCGCCTCCGGCTCACCCCCGTCCACCAAGGACTGCAGCCCTTTCTTGAGGAACTCGTCTTTTTCCTGTTCGACCGCCGATTCGAGCCCCAGAAGGCCTTGCTTACGGGCGATATTGCTCCACTCGACGATCTTTTCAATAACCGCGCTCGGATTGCTGGCGGGCGGCATGAACACCCATTTGACGATGCTCCAGGCCCGGATGAACGTGGACATCGGCGTCTGCACCAAACTCGCGGCCAGCGTGCCCAACACCACGATCACGAAAGCCGCGCTGCCGACCAGTGCCCCCGCGCTCGAGCCCTTCAAGATCGCTCCGCCGATGATGGCGATTAGGCCGAGCACGACCCCGATGATGGTCAGAATGTCCATGGTTCAATCGGGCGAGAGCCACTCCGACAGCCTGGAACGCAGCCGCACAAGCGCCTGTCCGTGGATCTGGCAGACCCGCGACTCGGATACTTCGAGCACCTCGCCGATTTCCCGCAAGTTCATGTCCTCATCGTAGTAGAGCGACAACACCAGTTTCTCGCGCTCGGGCAATCCCCCGATGGCGCCGGCCAACGCCGTCCGAAATCCCGCATCTTCGATGTGGTCGAAGGGACCGGGTCTTTCGTCCCGCGCATGGTCCGCGGGACTCGATTCGTCGTCGTTCGTGCTCATCTGATCGAAGCTGAACAGCCGGCAAGTCGCCGCGTCCTGCACCAGCTTGTGATAGTCCTCGATCGTCACGCCGAGCGCCTGGGCGATGTCCGTCGGACTGGCGTCGTGGCCTTTCTCGTTCTCGATCTTGCGGACCACATCCGCCATCTGGCGCATGTTTCGATGCACCGAGCGAGGTGTCCAGTCCGACTTGCGCACCTCGTCGAGCATCGCACCGCGAATGCGGATGCCCGCATAGGTCTCGAAATTCGCACCCTTGTTGGCCGAATAATGCTTGGCGGCGTCCAGCAGGCCGATCATTCCAGATTGAATGAGGTCGTCCACTTCCACGTTCGGCGGCATTCGGCTCACGAGGTGATAGGCGATCCGTTTGACCAAGTCCGCATGCCTGAGCACGAGCTCCTGCTGCGGTATCTGGTCCACCGGAACGCCGTCGTCCGCCTGCGGCTTCGGACTCCGCTTCTGAGTGTTTGAGTACTGTGTGCTTGCTCTCATTGCAATACCGTCGAAGGACCAATCCGGGCCCCCACCATGCGTTCAACAAAGAACTCCAGGTGACCTCGCGCACCTTGTGGCGCAGACCACTTATCGGCCTTGAGGGCGAGATTCTTGAGGGCCACGGACGAATTTGAGGCGGGGTACGCGTCCACGACGGGCGTCTGCCGCTGCACGGCACGCCGCAGATAATCGTCAAACGGGACGGAGCCGGCAAACTCGAGGCCCACATTGAGAAATCGGTCACAGACCCGGGAGATTTTCTGAAATAACGCGGGTCCCTCGCCCGATCGGCGGGTCTGATTCGCGAGAATCTGGAAGCGCTGGACCCCGTGTTCCCGGCTGAGCACCTTGATGAGTGCGTACGCGTCGGTGATGGAGGCCGGCTCATCGCAGACCACCACCAGGACATGATGGGCCGCCTGGCTGAAGGTCATCACGCTGTCATTGAGACCCGCAGCCGTGTCCACCACCAATATCTCGACCCGGTGATACAGGTCGCTGAACGCGCGGATGAGCCCCGCGTGCTCGGCCTGCGACAGGCTTGCCATGCGCTTGACCCCCGATGACGCCGGAACGATCTGGAGCCCGTGAGGGCCGGTCACGATCGCATCTTCCAGCGAACACTGGCCTGCGATGACGTGGCCCAGATGAAACCTCGTGTGGACACCCAGGAGCACGTCCACATTCGCAAGCCCTAGATCCGCATCCACCAGCATCACCTCCCGACCTTGGGCCGCGATCGATACCGCAAGATTGGTGGAAACGGTCGTCTTTCCCACTCCGCCCTTGCCGCCGGTTACCGCTATGACCTTCACCGGCCTCGAGGAGTTGAGGTCTTCCAGTCTTTCCGCCTGGGTTTTCGAAAGTTGGATGTCACGCATGGGCTTGTGCTCGACCGAAGTTGCGGGCGTAATACGTCGCGTCGCGCTTATGTGGCGCACTCTCCGTGAGCTTGTGCGCAGCACGCACCAGCCAGACACGCCTCGAATGGGCGGAGTGCAAATCCTCCGGCACGCGTTGGCCGTTGCACAAATAGGCTACTTTCAGCCTGTGGCGAAGAATGATCGATAGGACGGCGCCCAGGCTCGCGGCCTCATCCACCTTGGTGATGATGCATGCCGACGGCGAGACGGGGCGGAAAGCACGGAAGATTTCCTCCAGGGCGTGACCTTCGCCCTGGGCGGGCAGCGTCAAGATGACCTTCGCCCGTGCCGCCCCGAGTTGTAGTCCCTCGAGTTGCTCGCTCAAGCGGACATCCCTCGGCCCCATGCCGGCCGTGTCGATCAGTACCAGGCGTTTGGATTTGAGCCGGTCGAGCACCCGGGCAAGCTCCCGGCCGGAATTCGGAGCATGCATGGTCGCACCGAGAATGCGGGCGTACGTCATGAGCTGTTCGCGCGCGCCGATGCGATAGGAATCGGTGCTTACCAGCGCGAGATCATCGCTCCCGTATCGCATGCTCCAGTGCGCCGCCAGCTTTGCAATGGTGGTGGTCTTGCCCGCTCCCGTGGGTCCGACCAGCGCAACGATGCCGCCGTTGACAGTGCTCAGCTGCTCGACGACGGGCAGTTGACGCAGCAGCAGCGCCAGCGGGAGCTTGGATGGGTCTTCCAGTCGGGTACGCGACGGCGTCATTGCGGCGAGCGCCGCGGCCACGTCGGGGGCAATGTCCATCGCCGACAGCTGCTCGAGCACACGCACCTTCAGCGGCTCGCGAAGGCGCTTGTCATTCCAGGAGATCCCGGCGAGCTCCGTCTCCAGCAGGTGGCGCAGATCTTTGAGTTCGCGCTGCACCGTGGCGAATCCGCGCTGCGTGTCTTGCGGAACCGCGACCGCCGCCAGATCCCGGGCGAGCGCGGACGGCGCACGCCGCTCCGCTGCGCGCGGCGCCGCAGACGATGTTTGCGGCGAGGCCTGACGCGCGGTCCCGGCCGTCGCGGCATTCATCGGCGAGGTGGTTGCTCGCTGACTGTGCTCGGCCGCGGTGCTCGGCGGCGCTTGCGCTCCTGAAGTTACCTCGCTCGCGGCACTGACGACTCCCAGCGCACTGGATGGCCCGCTCACAGGCGCGCTGGCGCGCGTACTTACGGACGACCTCGCAATCGCACTGGGCGCTGCCGATGCGCTTGCCTGCGTCGCTGCGGCGCCGGCTGCCGTGGCCGCAGCGCTTGCCGCCAGAGCGTACTGGCGCGCAGCTCCGGCGATGAGCGCCTCGTCATAATCGACCGCTGCGATCACTTCAACTCCTTCCTCCATGCGGCGGCTCGACAGGATGACCGCATCAGGGCCCTGCTCGAGTCGCACCTGATCGAGCGCCGCGCGCATGCTTACGGCCATGTAACGCTTGATTTTCACGTCAACCTCCATGAGGCAACCAATTCAACTGAACCAGAACACATTTGTCAGCGTCCCACTGCCGCAACCACACGAATTCGGCGGCTTTCGGGAATCTCGTTATAGGCAAGCACCGATAGCGTCGGGCTCGAATGGCGCATCAAGCGCGCCACCCACGGCCGGATCTTGGGCGCCACCAGCAGCACCGCCGGCTCGCCGGCGGCCTCCTGTCGGCGGGTCCGGTCGACCAGCGACTGCTGGATTTTGTCGGCGAGCCCGGGCTCGAAGCCCGGAGCGTCAGCGCCGCCTGTCATGGAATCCTGCAGCACCTGCTCGAGCGATGGGTCGAGGGTGATGACCGGAAGATCCTGGCGCAGTCCACCGATGTTCTGCACGATGCTGCGCCCTAGGGCGACACGCACAGCGGCCACCAGCGTCGCCGGATCCTGCGTTTTCGGCGCAAGCTCCGCCAACGTCTCGCAGATCGTGCGCAAGTTGCGGATCGGCACCCGCTCGAGCAGCAACAGCTGCAGCACCTTCACGACCACGCTCATCGGCAGGAGCTTCGGCACCAAATCCTCGACCAATTTCGGCGCGCTCTTACCGAGCCGATTGAGCAGCGCCTGAACTTCTTCGTGACCCAGCAGCTCTTGCGCGTGCGATTGCAGCAGATGGCTCATATGGGTCGCGATCACGCTGCTCGCGTCGACCACGGTGTAACCCTGCGCCTGCGCCTGATCGCGGCGCGACTTGTCGATCCAAACCGCGTCCAGACCGAATGCGGGATCCTTGGTAGCGGATCCCTGAAGCGTGCCGGACACTTGGCCGGGGTTGATCGCCAGTTCGCGGTCGGGAAATATCTCCGACTCACCCACCGGCGCCCCCAGGATGGTGATGCGGTAGGAGTTAGGCCCGAGTTCGAGGTTGTCGCGAATGTGTACGGGCTGCACCAGGAATCCCAGTTCTTCCGAGAGCTTCTTGCGGACGCCCTTGATGCGCCCCATCAGTTCCCCGCCCTGCGCGCGATCGACGAGCGGGATCAAGCGATAGCCGACCTCCAAGCCGACGGCGTCGACCGGCTCGACATCGTCCCAGGACAGCTCGCGCTGTTCGGCCGGCACGGCAGCAGGCTTGGACGGAGCTGCCGCAGCCGCTGCCTTCTCCGCCGCTTTGCGCGTGGTCATGTGAAAGGCACCCCATCCGCAGGCCCCCGCCATGCCTAGGAAAACGAAGTTAGGCATGCCGGGAATGATCCCGAGCAGCCCGAGGATGCCCGCGGTCACCGCGAGCGCGCGCGGTTGGCCGAGCACCTGACCCATGATCTGCTGGCCCATATCGTGAGGTTTCGAGACGCGCGTCACCAGGATCGCGACCGCCACCGATAACAGCAGCGCCGGGATCTGTGCGACCAAGCCGTCGCCGATGGTGAGCAAGGCATAGGTCCGGCCCGCATCGGAGACTGACATGCCGTGCTGCGCGGCCCCGATTATGATGCCGCCGAAGAGGTTGATGAACACGATCAATATGCCCGCGATGGCGTCGCCGCGCACGAACTTGCTGGCGCCGTCCATCGCACCGTAGAAATCCGCCTCCTCGCGCACCTCCTGCCTGCGTACGATCGCGTCCGCCTGGGTGATGAGACCGGCGTTCAAATCGGCGTCGATGGCCATCTGCCGGCCGGGCATGGCATCCAGGGTGAAGCGTGCGCTCACTTCTGAGATTCGACCGGCCCCCTTGGTGATGACGACGAAGTTGATGATCACCAAAACCGTGAAAACCACCATACCGACGGCGTAGTTGCCTCCCACGACGAATTGGCCGAAGGCCGCGATCACGTGTCCGGCCGCATGGGCGCCCGTATGCCCCCTGATCAGCACGACCCGGGTCGAGGCGACGTTGAGCCCCAGCCGGAGCAGCGTCGCGCCGAGCAGCACGGTCGGAAAGCTCGCGAACTCGAGCGCCCGCCGTACGTAGATCACCGCGAGCAGGATCACCAGTGACAGCGTGATGTTGAACGTGAACAGCACGTCCAAGAGAAACGCGGGCAACGGCAGCACCATCATGGCCAGCACGACCATGACCAGCACCGGCACGCCTAGACCATTGCGTGCGAATTCCGACAGCATCTGCATGAATGCGCGCGCGTTCATACGTCGGCGTACTCATCGCCCAGCGTGGGCTCGGGGCGCGCGAGGCGCGCGGCCAGCGTGGGATTCAGTGTGCGGATTCGGAACACGTATGAGAGCACCTGCGCCACGGCAAGGTACAGCCCGGCCGGTATCTCCTGATTGAGGTCGGCGGACCGATACAGCGCCCGCGCCAGCTTCGGGGACTCGAATATGGGAACCCGGTTCTCCTGCGCGATGCGCCGGATGTTCTGTGCGATCAGATCGGCGCCCTTCGCCAGCACGCGCGGTGCCCGCATGTTCTTCGGATCGTATTTCAGCGCGACAGCAAAGTGCGTCGGATTGACGATCACCACGTCGGCCATAGGCACCTTGTGCATCATCCGCCGCCGCGCGATCGTTTGCTGCAGCTGGCGGATCCTTTGCTTGGTTTCGGGTCTGCCGTCGCTCTCCTTCGCCTCGTCGCGCAGCTCCTGCCTCGTCATGCGCAACGCGCGCTTGAACTGAAACAGCTGCAGGGGCACGTCGACGGCTGCGACCAGGACGAGCGATGCGCACAGCCAGACGAACGCAACGCTCATCAAGCTGGCGCCGCGGCCGATCGCAGTGCTCGCCGACATGTGTCCGAGCGCGAGCACCCGCGGAAAGAGCGATGCGATGACCCCCATGGCGACGCCTCCGACCACCCCGCACTTCAAGAGCGCCTTGCCCAGTTCGGACGCGCCGCGTAGTCCGAACAGTCGTTTGAATCCGCTCATGGGACTCATGCGGGTGAAATCCGGAGTCAGGGCCGCGGGGCTGAAGTTCCATCCTCCCACCGCTATTCCCGCAAGCAGGACTATGGTGACGAGCGAGCCGAAAATCGGGAGGAGCGCGGACAAAGCGAGCATCGACGCCTCGCGGAGCGCGGAGAGCATCGATTGCGTATTCTCCAGCTGGCGCGCATCGATGGACATGAAGCGGCGCATGAGTTGCGACAGCTTCGAGGCGAACTGCGAACTGGTGGCGACGAGTGCGACGCTGCCTCCGATCATTGCGGCGAACGTGGTCAGCTCGCGCGAGCGTGGCACTTGTCCACGCTCGCGCGCCTCCTGCAGGCGCCGCTGTGACGGGTCTTCGGTGCGTTCGCCGCCCTGTTCTGCTTCTTCGGCCATCAGTGCACCGGCTGCGGCGGGGAGCCGACGAGGTCCAATACGGCCACGAGCGCACTGTTGAGCAAGCTGGCTATACCCGACATGAGTCCGTCCAGCCCGACAATGAGCACCAGAAATCCCGACATCAGCGTAATGGTGAATCCAATTCCGAACAGATTCAGCTGCGGCGCAGCGCGCGTAACCACGCCCAATGCGAGGTTGACGATGATCAATGCGACCACTGCTGGGAGCGCCACGAGCAGACCGGTCTCGAAGATCCGCGCCCCCCAGAGCCCCATCGACCAAAGCAGGTTCTGGTCGATGTTGGCACCGCCGATGGGCAGGCTCTTGAAACTGCTCGCCAGCGCACCGATCAGCACCAGATGGCCATTCACGGCGAGATAGGTGAGCGTGCCTATTATCATGAACAGCTGCCCCAACACGGGCGTGTCGGCGCCGTGTTCCGGATCGATCAATGTCGCGAACCCGAGTCCCATCGACATCGAGATGCTTTGGCCGGCGAAGGTGAGCGCCTCGAACGACAGTTGCACGACCAGTCCGATGGCGATTCCGATCATGATCTCCTGCACGGCCGCCATGACGCCGGCGCCGGAGAAGATCGACAGATCGGCTGGCACGGGCGCGAGCGGCGAAAGGATGAAGGCGAGCGCGATCGACAGCGCGATCTTGACGGGCGCGGGTATCGCCGATTCACTGGCGACGGGCGCCGTCAGCACGAAGCCGCCGATCCGCAGCACGGGCCACCACAGGCGCGCGACCCACCGGGACACGTCGGCGGCATCGATCAAGATCGGCTGGATGGTGGCCATGTGTGCTTGGTTCAGCCAATCATGCCGGGGATGCCAGCGTACAACTCGCGCGTGAAATCGATCAGCACCCGCAGAATCCACGGGCCGCTCACGAACAGCGCCAACACCAGGACCAGCAGCTTCGGTATGAAGCTCAAGGTTGCCTCGTTGATCTGCGTCGCGGCCTGCAGCATGCCGATGAGCAGCCCCGTGATCAGCGCCGTCAGCAACAATGGGGCCGCTATCATCACCGTGACGGTGAGCGTCGAATGCGCGAGGTCCATGACGTTCTCGGGCGTCATCGATGAAAGCTGCCGGCGAGGGTTCCGATGAGCAGTGTCCACCCGTCGACCACCACGAACAGCATGATCTTGAACGGCAGCGATACGAGTGTCGGCGAGAGCATCATCATACCCATCGACATGAGCACGCTGGCTACCACGAGGTCGATGACCAGGAACGGAATGAACACCATGAAGCCGATTTGGAATGCGGTCTTCAGCTCGCTGGTGAGGAAGGTCGGTACGACTACGCTCAGCGGCACTTCATCCGGGCTCGTGAACTGGGTTCGTCCGGAAAGCTTCGTGAACAATTGCAGGTCGTTCTCGCGGGTCTGCGCCAGCATGAATTTCTTCAGCGGTTGAAGAGTCCGATCGATCGCGGTCTCTCCCGCCATCTGGCCGTCCAGATAGGGCTTGATCCCGCCGGCGTAGGCCTGATCGATGGTGGAGCTCATCACGAAGAACGTCAGGAACAGGGCGAGACCGAGCAGAATTTGATTGGACGGCGTGGTTGCCATCCCGAGCGCTTGTCGCAGCAGCGACAATACGATGATGATGCGCGTGAACGCCGTCATCGCCAGCAGGATTGCCGGCAACAACGTCAGCACGGTCATCAAAATGAGGACCTGGAAGGTAAGTGAATAGGTCTGCACACCGTCGGCGGCCGACTTGATGGCGAGCGCCGGTAGCGTGGCCTGCGCCGTCGCGGCGCCCGGAATCGCTATCAGTGCGAGCACCGCGGCGGCGCGCAACCCGGCGGCGGCGCGCAACCCGGCGACCGCGCGCAACCCGGCGACCGCGCGCAACCCGGCGACGGCGCGCAACCCGGCGGCGGCGCGCAACCCGGCGACCGCGCGCAACCCGGCGACGCCGAGCAGGCGCTGCACGCGATCCGCCGTCCCTTTGGTAGACGCCACTGCGGTCACGGCAAGCCGCCCGGGCGCTTCATGAATTCGCGCATCCGATCGGCGAATGCAGGGCCGTCGGATGTCCCTTTGACGACGATCGGCTTGTCGAGCGGCGTCAGGCCAACAACGCCGCCCGGGCACACGCCCAGCAGCACCTGCGCGTCGCCGACTCGCACCAGCACCAGCCGCTCGCGCGGTCCTAGTGCAAGCTGATCGATGACCGCGATATCGCCGCGGCTTCGCAGTGTGCCGAGCTTCAGCCGTTTGACGATCCAACTGACGGCGAAGATCAATGCCACGATCGCGGCGAGGCTCAAGGTGAGCTGCGCGACGCTGCCGACCGACAGCGGCGATGCGGGAGCGGGGAGCGTCGTCACCGAGCCTGCTCCATGCGCTCGCTTGCACTCACCACATCGGTCAGCCGGATGCCGAACTTCTCGTTCACCACCACGACCTCGCCGCGCGCGATGCGTACGCCGTTCACCAATACATCGAGAGGCTCGCTCGCCAGGCGGTCGAGCTCAACGATGGCTCCGGGCGCAAGTTGCAACAGCTCGCGCACCGGCATGCGCGCGCGTCCCACTTCCAGCGCCAGCGTCACCGCGACATCCAGTATCAGATTGAGGTTCATCTCCTGGCCCGAACCGCCGGTGGCGTTCGGTCCCAGCTCGTTGAATTGGGCGCGCGCCACGGGCGCAGCCTTGGGATCGGGAACACTCATGCGGCACCTCCAGGAATGATCTTCAGAGCGTTGTGGCCCTGCGAAACGCCGAACCGGCCTCTATGCAATGGAACGTCGCCCGCCAGCAAGATCACATCCTGCGGGGGCTCGATGGGAATGATGTCACCGGGCGTCAGTCGGACGAGTTCGCCGAGACTGATGTTTGCTTGGGCGAGGACCGCGCGCACCTCGAGCTCCGCTTCCTGGAGGCCTACGCCGAGTGCGGGTCCCCAGGGGTCCTGTTTGCGCGCCGGAGGTTTGCCGCCGTCAGCGGCGAGCGCCTCCCGGATCGGAGCCAGGACCGTGTCGGGAATCAGCCAGTCGATGCGACCGCTATGCGCCGCGAACTCGACGGTGAATCTCATGACCGTCACCGAGTCGTTTGCACCGCCGAGCTGCAGCAGTCTCGGATTCACTTCTTGCTTCACCGGCTCGAGCTCGATCGGCGTCACCGGTGCCCATGCTGCCGTGAGTTCAGGGCCTAGGGTGCGCAGCAGCAGCGACAGGAATCGAAGCGCGGCGGGCGCAACCGCCGCCAGCGGCTCGGTCGCCGCGCGCCCCGTTCCGCCGAAAAAGCCGTCCAGCAACGCGAGCAGCAGGCTGGGTTCGACCATGACGAACGCGAATCCCGGCAGCGGCTTGAGGCGCACCACCGCGACAGCCCCGGGCGTAGGCAGCGCGGCCTGCAGGTCGGCGGCCTTGGCGGAATCGGCGGAGGTGAACTCCACGTTGGCATCACGGCTCAAAAGAACGGACAGCGCCCCCTTGGCGCGCTCCGCAAAGCTCTTGCCGATGATCTGCAGCACGGGCAACTGCGTGCGATTGATTCGCTGCGAACTTAAATCGAACGGCCGCACTGCTTCTGCAGTGCTCTTCTCGAGAAGAGCCGATACCTCTTCCTCGGAGATATCACTGGATTGCGCTGCCGGCTCCTCCTCGACCGCAGCTGACTCCGATGCCATTACTGCACCACGAAGCTGGTGAACAGCAGATCGTCGACGGCCTCGCCACCCTGCTTCTTTTGTACGTTATTGACCTCGGCAAGCGCCTCGGCGCGCAACTTGTCCTTGCCGTCCCGCGACATCAGTGACTGATAGTTGCGGTTGCTCATGAGCAGCAATAGGTTGTTGCGGATCAGCGGGATGTTCTTTTGCACGCTGTCGATCGCCTTCTGATCATGCGCCATGATTTCCATGGTGATCTGCAGAAAACGCACGACCGAGCCATCCTCAAAATTCACCACCAGCGGCGGATCGATGGCGTAGTAGACGGAAGCTTTGGCCGCCCCTTCCTCGCCATGGCCGCCGGTGGGGACAGGTACGACGGGTGTTATGGTTCCATCCTTGCCAAGTTTCAGCTCGGGCATCGGATGGAGCTTCGCGTTGATGAATCCGCCGGCCACCACGGCCAGCAAGGACATGACGAAAGCCACGATGGCATTCATCATCAGCCCGCCGCCCGATTTCTTGGGGGGAGGAGTAGGGGTTGACTCGTCCGCTGCTTCTGCCATGTGCTGATCCTTCTGCGGCGTTATTGCCGCAACAGCACTGGAGCAAGTTCTATGCCATGCCTTCTATGCCACCTTTAATCGTTAAAATTCAATATCTTGCGAAATTTGAAGTGCAGATGAGCCGGCACGCGGTGTGCACGGCGCGCAGCGCGACCCCACCCGCCGCCGGGAATTTGACGCTCTCCATCGTCCGCGAGGCGCCCTCCGCCCGCGCGGCTTGCTACCAGATTGAGACGCGCTCCGAGGGCGCCAGATACATCTGATCGCCTGGCTTGACCTTGAATGCCTCGTAGAAGCCGGCCTGGTTGCGCACTGGTGCGGTACCTCGGACGGAAGGCGGTGAATGCGGATCCGTTTTGACCCTCTCGACGGCTTCGCCGTCGCGCAGCTTGCCGCGCCAGACCTGCGTCCAGCCGAGGAAGAAGCGTTGATCACCGCTGTACCCGTCGATCACGGGGGCGCGCTTTCCCTTGAGCGCAAGGTGATACGCCTGGTAGGCGATCGACAGGCCGGAATTGTCCGCGATGTTCTCTCCGAGGGTCAGTTCGCCGTTGACCTTGAATCCCGGCGCCGCCGGGTAGGCCGCGTACTGCGATACCAAAGCCTTGGTCTTGGCGGCGAACTTCGCGTGATCCTCCGGTGTGAACCAATCCCTCAGATTGCCGTCCGCATCGTACTGGCTGCCGCGATCGTCGAAGCCGTGGCTCATCTCGTGACCGATGACGGCACCGATGCCGCCATAATTGACCGCATCGTCCGCCTGCGCATAGAAGAACGGCGGCTGCAGGATCGCCGCGGGGAACACGATCTCATTCATTACCGGGTTGTAATAGGCATTGACGGTCTGCGGCGTCATCAACCACTCGCCGCGGTCGATGGGCTTGCCCAGCTTGTCGATGGTGCGGCGGTACTCGAACTCGGAGGCGCGGATGACGTTGCCCCAGAGATCGTCGCGCGAGATCTCGAGGGCGCTGTAATCGCGCCACCGGTCCGGGTAGCCGATCTTCTTCGATAGTTTGGCGAGTTTCTCACGCGCTCCTTTCTTGGTCTGCGGGCTCATCCAATCCAATCGATCGAGATCGCGCGTGTAGGCCTCGAGAAGGTTGTTCACCAGGGCGAGCATTCGCGCTTTGTATTCCGGCGGGAAGTACTTGTGCACGTACAGCTTGCCGAGCGCCTCGCCCATGGAGTTGTCGAGCAGCCCGAGCCCGCGCTTCCAGCGCGGCTCGTTCTCGGGGATGTCTCGCAGGACCGTGCCAGTGAAGGAGAAGCGCTCGTCGACGAACTTCTTCGACAAGTACGGCGCCGCCTCGGACAGCACGCGCCATTTGAAGTAGTTGCGCCAGGACTCGATCGGCGTGTCGGTGAGCAGCTTGGCCAGATCGGTGAGATAGCTGGGCTGGGAGACGATCGCATAGTCAGTTCTGCCGGCCAGCCGGCTCCCGTCGAGATACGCCGTCCAGTCGAACCCCGGCATCAGCCGTGGAAGGTCCGCAAGCGCCACCTTGTTGTAGGTCTTGATGGGATTGCGGCTTTCGATCCGCGTCCATTGCTTCTCCGCCATCGCGGTTTCGAGATTCAAGATCTCCGCCGCGCTTCGATGCGCGTCCTTGTCTCCGGCCATGCGCAGGAGCGTCTCTATATGCACGAGATACTTGGCGCGAATGTCCTTCAGTTTGGGGTCGTCCTTTAGGTAATAGTCGCGATCCGGCATGCCGAGTCCGCTTTGCACGATGCGCAAGGCATATCGGGTGGACTCCTTGGGGTCCGGATCAACGCCGAAATCGAACGGCGCCCCCATTCCGGTCCGATTGAACTGCGCGATCAATGCCGGGATCTTATCCTTGGACGACAGCGCATCGATGGCGGCAAAGGTATGCTCGAGCGGCTTGATGCCCAGGCTCTCCAGGCGCGGCTCGTCCATGAAACCTGCGTAGAGAGCGGCCAGCTTGCGCTCCTCGGAACCTGCAGCGGAGTCGGCGGCACCCGCTTCGGTGCCTGTCGCAGGGATTTGTCGCGCCAGGTCATCGACGATGCTGTGCAACTGATCCTGCGTGCGATCCTCGACCGCGGTGAACGCGACGTACCTCCCCTTGTCCGCCGGGATTTGAAACTCGTCGAGCCACTTGCCGTTGAGATACCTGTACAGGTCGTCCTGCGGCCGGATCGATGAGTTCACATACTGGGTGTCGATCCCGGAACTGGGCTTGGAGGCCCCCGCTCCCACCAAAGGCACACACAGCATCGCCGCCCATAGAAATGCGCAAGCTCGCGCCGATATGTTCCCAGTCATGAAAATTCTCCTCAAAATTTGAGCGACACCCGCAATCCGGGTGCCGCGTCGTCCAGAATCAAGCGGGCCCCGTGCAGCTTGGTGACGGCGGCCACCAGCGACAATCCGAGTCCCGAACCCGGCACCTTGCGCGCCTCGTCGAGCCGCACCCGCCGACCAAGAACGAGCTCGCGCTTGTCCGAGGGTATCCCCGGTCCATCGTCCTCGACGACGACCTCGGGAGCCCCACCCGGCGCACGAAGGAGCACGCGTATGCGGCCGCCGTCGGGCGTGAATTTGATGGCATTGTCGAGCAGGTTGGCGAGCGCTTGCGCCAGGAGTTGACGGCTACCCTGCACCTCGGCCCCCGGCGCCACCGAGCTTTCGAGCCGGATGCCCCGCTCTTCACTCACCGGCGCGTACAGTTCCACCATGCTTGCGACAAGCTCCGACAGATTGACAGGCTCACGGGCCACGGTACCGGTCTCCGCGAGCGCGATGCGCAGCAGCGCGTCGAGCGTCGAGCGCATGTGATCAACCTCCGTGGAGACGCGCTCGATCACCTTGCGTTCCGCAGATCCTGGCGCGAGGCCGTTGATCGCCCCTTCGGCCGTCGCCTGCAGCCGGTTGAGCGGCGTGCGCAGATCGTGCGCGGCTGAGTCGAGCACGGTGCGCATGCCTAGCGTGAGCTGCTCGATCTTGTCGAGCATGCTGTTTATTTCGCGCACTAATGTGTTGATCTCATCGTCCGCATTGCGCACCGGCAGCCGCTGCGAGAGATCGCCGCGCATAATCTGGGTGGCGACCGCAGAAATCGCGCCGGCCTGCGCCAGGATGCGCCGCCCCATCCAGAACCCGCCGCCGAGCCCGAGCAGCAGCGTCAGCACGACGGCGGCGATCAGGCCGCGCATCATCAGGTTCTTCACGTCCTGGCGCTCCTGCACGTCATGCCCCACCAACATGCGGTAGCCGCCCGGCAGTTTGAACCGCTGCGCACGCATTTCGTGCTCCCGGGTTTCGTCGCCGAACGGCACCGACACCTTGAACTGAATCCACTTGTCGTCGTTTGAGTCCATTTTCGGCCACGCCGGCACGTTGCCGGCGACCGGTCGCAGCTGGGGGTCGACCATGAGGTATACGGCGCCGCGCACGTCCTGATCCTGCGAACGCTGCTCGATCAATTCGATGAATCGCTTCTCGACAGCACCAGCACTTGCTCGCGCAGTCCCTGCACCTCGGCCTCGATGAGATTGTCGGTGCTGCCATCGACGATGCGCGAGACAGCGAAGTCCACCACGCCAAGGAGAAGCGCGGCGCCGCAGGCGAATACCATGGAATAGACGATGGCGATTCGAAACGGCGAGGTGTCGAGCAGTCCTAGAAACCGCTGATCTGCACTCAGCACCCGGCGGCGCCAGGCGGCCACTACTCGTCTTCGCGCAGGCTGTAGCCCGCGCCGCGCACCGTATGCAACAGGGGCTTGTCGAAATCTTTGTCGATGGCCTGCCGCAGGCGGCTGATGTGCACGTCGATCACGTTCGTCTGTGGATCGAAATGATAGTCCCAGACGCCCTCGAGCAGCATGGTGCGGGTCACCACCTGACCGCTATGACGCATCATGAATTCGAGCAGCTGAAATTCCCGCGCCGTGAGCTCGATCTTTTTTCCGTTACGCGTGACCCGGCGCGTCATGCGATCGAGTTCGAGGTCCGCCAATTTTAATTTCGCGGTGTTTTCCGCGTTGCCGTTGTCCCCGCGGCGCGCCAGCGCGTCGATGCGCGCCATCAGTTCCGACATGTGATACGGCTTGGTCAGGTAGTCGTCGCCGCCCGCGCGCAAACCCGTGATTCGATCGTCGACCTCGCCGAGTGCGCTCAGGATGAGTACCGGAAGCTTGCGGCCGGTCGCCCTGAGGGACTGGACCAGGGCCAGCCCATCGAGCTTCGGCAACATGCGGTCCACGATGGCCAGATCGATGGCGATCGAGGATGCCATGTGCAGCCCCTTGATCCCGTCCTCGGCCACATCTACCGAATGTCCGACCTCTCGCAGAGCTTTGGCCAGGTAATCTCGCGCGACTTCATCATCTTCAACGATCAAAATATGCATGACTGGTATTTTACAGACGTTGGACCCGTGTTTGTCGGCACGTTAAGCTTGACCCAAGTTGAGTTGCTCATTTCACCCCGGAAAACCATTGGGAGCCCTGGTTTGACACCCTCCTTCCCGGATAGATCCCCTAGCGGGAGGTTATGTTGAGCACGCGCCCGGTGCCGCACACCTGCGATGTCCTGGTGATGGGCGGGGGCCCGGCGGGCTCCACGGCCGCCATTCTACTGGCCGAAAAGGGCTGCCGTGTCGTGTTGCTGGAGAAGGCGCGTCACCCGCGGTTTCACATCGGGGAGTCGCTTTTGCCGGCGAATCTGCCCTTGTTCGAACGCTTGGGGGTGGCGGAGCGGGTCCGGGCCATCGGCATGGAAAAATGGGGCGCCGAGTTCATCTCGCCGTGGGACGGACGGCATCAGCAGTTCGAATTCGCGGACGCCTGGGACAAATCCCTTCCCCTCGCCTATCAGGTCAGACGCTCGGCCTTCGACGAGATCCTCATCCGGCGCTCCGCCGAGGCGGGGGCGGTCGTCATTGAGGGCTGTCGCGTCCGCGAGGTTCAGTCGCTGGACGGCGCGCGTGGCGTTCGGGTCGCGGGCGTGCACGATGACGGCCGGACTGAGTATTGGGACGCTCGGTACCTCGTCGATGCGACCGGCCGCGACACGTTCATGGCCACTCAGCTGAAGGCAAAGCAGCGTAACAAGAAGCACAACAGCGCCGCCATGTATGCTCATTTCACCGGTGCACGCCGCGAGACCGGCAAGCGCGAGGGCGACATCAGTATATTTTGGTTCGATCACGGATGGTTCTGGTTCATTCCGCTCGCGGATGGCAATACCAGCGTGGGTGCCGTCGCGTGGCCGCGATACATGAGCACTCGGAAAGTGGCTCTGCGTGAGTTTTTCCTGTCGACCATCGCCTTGTGCCCACCGCTTGCGGAGCGGCTCGCCGATGCGGAACTTGGCACCGAAGTCGAAGCCACCGGAAACTACTCTTACACCTGCGATCACACTCACGGCAGCAACTATTTTCTGGTGGGCGACGCCTACGCCTTCATCGATCCGGTGTTCTCTTCGGGGGTGATGCTAGCCATGACCAGCGCCGCTGCCGCCGCCGAGACCATCGACGAATGTCTCCACAGACCCCAGAACGCCGCACGGGCACTGAAGCGGTATGATCGGCTTCTGCGCCACGGACCGAAGCAATTCTCCTGGTTCATCTACCGCGTCACCAATCCCGCCATGCGCGAATTGTTCCTCGGCCCCCGCAATGTTCTTCGCATGAAGGAAGCGCTCCTGTCGGTGTTGGCGGGCGACATTTTCGGGCACACACCCATTTGGGGATCGCTCCGGGCGTTCAAGGGAATCTATTACGCAATGTCGTTCGCGAATCTCGGCCGCTCGTGGCGCGCCGCGCGGCGCCGCGCGGCCAACATTCGACCCGTCGAGTCCGATTTCTCGACCGGCAGCTGAGATGAGTCGGCGGCTGAAGAGTCGGCGGCTGGCGGCCAGCCGCAGCGAGCGGAGTTTGCTCGCACCCAGCACCCGGGCACCCCGCGCCCGGGCACCCCGCACCTGGGCACTTTGCGCCGGGGCACTCTGCGCTGCCGCTTTCGCGCCTATCTGCGGACGGGCCGCCGAACAGCCTCTTTGGGAGGTCGGCCTCGGCGTTGGGGTACTCGGCTATGACGATTATCGAGGTGCGAACAGTTCGCACGTCTACCCGGTTCCGGTGCCGTATGTGCTCTACAACGGCACGTTCTTGAAGACCGATCGCGATGGCGTGCACGCGCGGCTTTTCAATCAAAACTGGGTGGAGCTGAAGATGAGTTTCAACGCGACGACACCGGTGAGCAACGACCGGACGCGCAGCGCGATGCCGGAACTTAGGCCGACCGTGGAGGCGGGCATATCGCTGGACTTTCATCTTTGGCAGAGCGCCGATGCGCGCGCCAAATGGGATCTGCGGATACCATTGCGCTCGGCATTCGCGATCGAGTCTCCGCCGCAGGCGATTGGTTGGACATTCTCTCCCGCGTTCGCGCTCGATTTGGTGGACCATGTGGGCTACGACGCTTGGAAGCTGGGCTTGCTCTCGGGTCCCTTGTTCGCGAACCGCCGCTATAACTCGTATTTCTATTCGGTCGAAGCTCAGTATGCGACTGCTTCGCGCCCGGAGTATCAAGCTTCCGGCGGATACGCGGGATCGGAATTTCTCACCGCTGTCTCCAAGCGCTTCCCGAAGTATTGGGTGGGAGCCTTCATGCGCTATGACAGCCTGGCGGCCGCGGCATTCGAGGACAGCCCTTTGGTCCGGCGAGATCACTACTGGACCGCGGGTTTCGGCATCGCCTGGCCCATCCGCTCATCCTCGCAACGGGTTGCAGTAGCCGATTGACGGGTAAAGAGCCGACTGAAGCCACTGCATCCAATGCCGCGCCTGCTCAAAATCGCGTACGAATACTTCGCGCTCTACACCTCGCTGGCGCTGCTCGCACTCATATGCCTCGCCTGGTCGGTGTTCGCGCTCCCGCTGTACTACATTGTGCCAGGCGAACTTGCCACCCGGATCGGCAGGCGCGGCATCATGCACGGCTTCCGGCTCTATGCGTGGTCGCTGTCGATGACGCGCAGCTATCGGCTCGACCTTTCGGCCCTCGACTCGCTGCGCGACGGGCCGCCGATGATCCTCGCGCCCAATCATCCCTCGCTTATCGACGCGCTGCTCATCCTTACCCGGCATCCGAACGTCGTTTGCGTGATGAAGGCTGAGCTCATGAGGAACGTGTTCCTCGGTGCAGGCTCGCGATTGGCGCACTATGTGCCGAACGAGTCGTCCCGGCAGATGATCAGGGAATCGGTTGCTCATTTGCGGCGCGGCTGCTTGCTGCTGCTGTTTCCGGAAGGAACCCGCACGACCCGCTTTCCCATCAATTCGTTGGTGGGTAGCGTGGGTCTTATCGCCAAACACGCAGCTGTGCCGGTTCAGACCCTGATCATCGAGACGGACTCTCCTTTCCTGAGCAAGGGCTGGCGATTGTTTCGACGCCCTGATCTGCCGATCGTGTACAAGGTGCGTTTGGGCAATCGGTTCGAGGCGCCCGACGATGTCTTGGCGTTCACGGCAGCGCTGGAGGAATACTATAGGCGCGAGCTCGAAGGTGCCTTGCAGGGCCGATGGATCAAGGGCATTTGACATGGTCGAGCTCTCCACCACTCACTTGGTGCTGATCCCGAGCTACAACCCGGGGCCGAAGGTGTACGACACCGTCCGCGCCGCGCTGGATCGCTGGAGTCCGGTGTGGGTGGTGATCGACGGAAGCACCGACGATTCGGCCGCACGCCTCGTTGCAATGGCCGCCACGGAGCGCGGACTTCGGGTGCTCGCCTTGCCAAACAACCGCGGCAAGGGCGCCGCCGTGCTGTACGGGATCGAACAGGCAGCGCTGCTAGGCTTTACCCATGCTCTAACCATGGATTCGGATGGTCAGCATCCTGCGGACCTCATCATTGACTTCATGCGCGCATCGGTGGCCGCACCGGACTGCATGATCCTCGGTCGTCCGGTGTTCGACTCGAGCGCCCCCCTGCTGCGCGTGCGAGGCCGCAAAATCTGCAATTGGTGGGTAAACCTGGAGACCCTCTGGTCGGGCATCGGCGATTCGCTGTATGGTTTCCGGGTCTACCCAATCGCCGAGCTGGTGCGCGTGATGCACCGTCAGCCGTGGATGCGACGGTTCGACTTCGACGCCGAAGCGGCGGTCAGACTCTCCTGGTGCGGCGTGCCGGCGATCAATGTGGCCGCCCCCGTGCGCTACTTCAGCGCCGCGGAGGGCGGGGTGTCGCACTTCAACTACTGGCGCGACAATCTGCTTCTGACCTGGATGCATTTGCGGTTGTTCATCGGCTTCCTGATACGGCTACCGCTGCTTGCCGCGCGGCGCGCGCGCCGCCCGCCGACCCCCTAAAGCGGCTTGCGCCCGCAATAGTCTGAGAAGATGCCGAGATCCACGTGTCGATAGACATCGACCAACCCGGCGTCGCACATGGCAGCGAGAATGAGGCTGGGGTGTGCGCAGTTCTCGATCGTGTCCCAGTAATAACGCATCAGCTTCGGCATGTCGCGATGGGCGGCCATGCAGCGCGCCATCAACGGTACGACGCCACGCATGTACGCCTTGAGAGCCGCGCGCTGCAACCTGGAGTCGGGCGCCGTGATCTCCAGCAGACACACCCTCCCACCGGGCGCCAGGACGCGCATGAACTCCCGAAGCACCGACGACAAATCAGCCACGTGGCGCAGCGCGTATCCCATGGAAATGAAATCCGCCGAAGACGCCGGCGATGGGATCTCCTCCGCCGTTCCGCACATCAGGCGAACGCCCGCGGGAACTTTGGCGCGCTCCATCATCCCTGCACTCGGATCAACCCCAATCACTTGAGCACTGGCGCCCGCCAGATGCGCAGCCTCCCGCGCCGTGAGTCCGGTGCCTGTCCCGATGTCCAGCACTCTCATCCCGGAGCGCAGCCCCGCACGCGCCAGAGCCCGGCGGCGGTACCAAGATCCACTCCCGAAGGCCATGGCCCGCTCGATGCGGTCATAGTCCGCTGCGGTACGGTCAAACAACCCTCGAACCCAACCGGCCCGGTCTCGCTCCTCGCCGTAGTATTGAGTCAGGGGTGAATGCGGCGCCTTCATGAGGTGCGAGCATACGGGTCGACGTCATCGAAATCTTAATTTCTTCGCAAACGCGTCAGTTTGATGGATTGACACGTGCAGCCCCCTGCGGCTTATATATATGAGTGGGCTTTCTGCTATCTCAGGATGGTGGACTAGAAGCCGAAGGCTTCGTTGAATCTCAACCGCACCGCCCGATCACTCTCCCCGGCTGTGGATTGGTATGCCCCGACCGGCAGCTTCCCCACCCCGCCGTGGGGGCAGGTTGCGCCAACCACCATCATCCTGCGTCGCGGCGCCCCCAAGCATTCTCGTGCCTCGCGTCCACGAGCATCCTCGTGCCTCCCGCCCGACTAGGGCCGTCGCGCCCGACCGGCATCGAGCACCGCGCCTCGCAACAGCGAGCGCGCGTTGCGAAGAAACCACGGAATTTCGAATCTCGCCCGCCCGGTTGCTGCCCCGCCCTACACCTATATAATGCCCCCGAGCGGCACGTGGATGCCCGGCTCAAAGTACTCCTACTAGACCCGAATCAAGCCAGAGTCCCAATGCCCGACGAAGCGTCGCTCACGCAACCATCGGCGACGCCAGCCGATATCGATTTACAGCGGGAACTCGCGGCCCTGTTCGTGGAGGCGTTGAATTTGGAGGTGGCGCCCCAGGATATCGATCCGGACGCTCCCTTGTATGGGGAAGGGTTGGGGCTCGACTCCATCGACATTCTGGAGGTCGCCCTGATCGTGTCCAAGAAGTACGGCGTTCAGCTGCGGGCTGACAGTCAGGAAAACCATAAAATCTTCCGTTCTTTGAGGCACTTGGCCGACTACATCGCGACCCAGAGAACTAAGTGATCCGCCACGCCGGGCGTGGGCTGCAGATCGCTGCGGCCTTTGCTCTGCTCGCGGTTTACGCGGGGCTGTCGCATTACTGCAATACCCATGGCACGCAGGGCATGGGCACCGCTCTCGCTCTGACGCCGCCGATGGTGGTGGGATTGAGTTTGCTATGGCGTTCGAGCCGGCCTTGGATCGCTGGACCTCTGACAGTCGCCCTGGCTCTGCTCTTGTATGATGGGTGGGCACAGCTCGAGAAGAAGTTTTCTATGGTTTACTTGATTCAAGAATGCGGGATGTACACCCTCCTGGCTTTCGGTTTCGGGCGCTCCCTGAGTCCGGGGAACTGCGCCTTGTGCACCCGCTTGGCCGATCGGCTGCACGGTCCGCTGACCCCGCGCGAGATTCGCTATACCCGCCAGGTCACCGTCGCGTGGGCGGTCTTTTTCGCCGCGCTGACCCTGACGATTTTGGGGTTGTACGCGTTCGCATCGCTGGCCGTTTGGTCGCTGTTCGTCAATTTCATTGCGCTGCCGTTGGTCGCTGTCATGTTCGTGGCCGAATATGCCGTTCGGCGTGTTGCGCTACCGGAGACGGCGCGTCGGGGAATACTCGCCTCAGTGCGGGTCTTTCTGTCGAGCCGATGATCTGATGGACGCGACCTCGCTCCTTTCTCACCCATCGGCGGACTCGATCGTAGCTTACCGCGGCGGGCAAGCACTCAGGGTTGATCGGTTCCTCGACGACGCCCGGCACCTGGCCAACTCCCTGCCGCCAGGGCGCCACCTTCTCAACGCCTGTGGAGACCGCTATCGCTTCGCGGTCGGCCTCGCGGCGAGCTTGATCACCGGACGGGTCAGCTTGTTGCCATCGACCCACACTCCGGAAGTCATCAGGCACCTGCGGCAAGTCGCGCCCGACGCCTTCTGCCTCACTGACGACGAAGCCTGCGCCATCGAGCTGCCCAGGGTTCGATATGCGGATGCCATGGCCACCCTGGACCCGGACCGTCGCCAATCCGGAACGTTTTGCGTGCCACAAATTCCGGACGACCAGCTCGCCGCGATCGTGTTCACTTCTGGATCGACCGGCACTCCGCTGCCCTATAGAAAAACCTGGGGGCGGCTTGCCGACTGCGTCCGCGCCGAGGCCAGTGAACTCAAAATCGCCGCCGGTCCCGGGTTCACTTTGATCGGAACGGTACCTCCGCAGCATATGTATGGGTTCGAGTCGACCGTGCTCGTGGCGCTGCAAAGCGCAAATGCGTTCACGGCCGAACGCCCTTTCTATCCCGCGGATGTCGTCCTCGCAGTCGCCGAAGCTCCGCGACCGCGTGCCTTGATCACCACACCGGTGCATTTGCGCACGCTGCTGGCCGCGGGCCTCCCGTGGCCAGCTCTCGATCTCATCGTTTCCGCCACCGCGCCGCTGTCGACCGAGCTTGCACGAGAGGCGGAACTTCGCTCAGGCGCCCCGTTGCTCGAGATATACGGGTCTACCGAAACCGGGCAAATTGCGATCCGGCGAACGGCAGAATCGCAGGCGTTCCGCTTATTCCCCGACGTGAAGCTGCGCATGGACAACGGTCAGACTTACGCCTACGGAGGCCACATCGAGCAAATGACGCCGATGTGTGACGTGATAGAGCTCTCCGGCGAGGGTGAATTCACCTTGCTCGGGCGAACGGCGGATCTGGTGAACGTCGCAGGCAAGCGCAGCTCTTTCGGCTATCTGAATGCGCAGTTGAACGCGATCCCGGGCGTGCAGGATGGCGCATTCTTTTTGCGCGACCGCGATCAAGGTCGCGCCACCGGCATCACCCGCCTGGCAGCGGCGGCGGTCGCTCCGGGCTTGAGCGCCGCTTCGCTCCTGGATGGCCTTCGTGAACGCATCGACCCCGTGTTCCTGCCGCGCCCGCTGCTGCTGGTCAACCGGTTGCCGAGGAACGCAACCGGCAAGCTTCCGCATCATGCGCTCGAGGCCCTGGTCGATCAGCATCTGCCGTCGCAGGGCGACGAGCCCGGCGCCTCCAAGCGCACGCCCCATGGCAACTCCTGAGGGCAACGAATTCCGACACTCGATCGGCTACGCGGCCGACCATCCGGCGTTTGCGGGACACTTCCCCGGCATGCCGATTCTCCCGGGCGCATTACTGCTCGACGAGGCGTTGCGGACGATCGAAACGGATCTGGGCATCGACATCACGCATTGGCAACTGACGGCCGCCAAGTTCCTGCAGAGCGTACGGCCAGGCGATGCGCTCACGATCGAGCACACAGCAGGCGCGGACGGCACGCTGCGCTTTTCGGTACGGACGGAAGATCGATTCGCCCTCACCGGCTCGCTGTCTCGGGCCTCGGCGGGCGACGGTCGATGAGGGCCGAGCCCTCGAGTGCGCTCGAGACGCCGCCCATCGCGGGGCAGCCGCAACGGAACTCCGATCGTGGTCGCCCGGCAGAGTGGATCGGCTACCGCGAGCGGGGCAGCCAGTGGCTGCTCCGATTGATGGCCTATCTGTCGCTGCGTCTGGGCCGCCGGGCCACGCGCGTCGTGCTCTACGCGATCGCCGTTTATTTCTTCTTGTTCGCTCCGCGCGCCCTGCGCCACTCGCGCCGCTATTTGAGGCTCGCGCTCGGCCGCCCGCCAAGCACGCTCGAGCGCTTCAGGCACGTGCTGTATTTCGCCACCTGCATTCACGATCGGGTTTACCTGGTCAACGAACAGTACGGGCGATTCGAATGCAGCGTCGAGGGCGGGGCTTTGATGCAGGCGCAACTCGACGCCGGCCGCGGCGCCTTTCTGATGGGAGCGCACTTGGGAAGCTTCGAGGTCATGGCGAGCGTCGGGCGCCGTCAGGCGGGTCTGCACGTGTCGATGGCCATGTATGAGCACAACGCGCAAAAGATCAACGCCTTGCTGGCCGCCGTCGGCCACCACGCGAAGCCGGACATCATTCCGCTCGGTCAGATTGACGCGATGCTGCGCATCGCAGACCGCCTCGACAGCGGCGCGTTCGTGGGCGTACTCGGCGATCGCACTCTGGGGGAGGAGCCAGTGCACCGCGTGACACTGCTCGGCCGGGAAGCGGGCCTGCCCACCGGCCCGATGCGGGCAGCGGCCATTCTGCGGCGACCGGTCATTTTCATGGCCGGGCTGTATCGCGGAGGTAACCGCTACCACGTCGTCTTCGAGCCGATCGCGGACTTCTCGAAGATTCCTGCAAGAGACCGTGAAGCCGAGGTTCAACGCGCTATCGATCGTTATGCCGTGCTGCTGGAGCGCTATTGCCGCTCCGACCCATTCAATTGGTTCAACTTCTTCGACTTCTGGCGCGTTCAATCCGATCAATCGAGCGCATGAGGCGGCACGGACTCCGGTGGGGGGGCCGGCCGCCCCTGGAATGCGCGCCACGGTGGCCGATATCGCTGGTCATGGCCGCCCTGCTCGCCCTGTCGCCGCCGATAGTGCGTTCCTCCTCCGACGATCTAGGGCAGCTCATGCGCTTGCTCGCGGCGCGCCGACATGGTCAGGTGGACTTTGTCGAGCAGCACTTTCTCGCGGTGCTCAGGCGGCCGGTGGAGTCCTTCGGAGTGATGACCTACGATGCGCCGCGCCGGCTCGAAAAGCGCACGGTCGAACCGAGGCCCGAGAGGTTGGTGCTCGATGGCGATGAGCTCACGATCGAACGCAAGGGCCACGCGCACGTGCTCCAGCTTGCGGCGTATCCATCGATGCTGCCGTTCATCGAGAGTCTGCGCGCCACGCTCGCCGGCGATCTGCCCGCGCTCGAGCGCGCGTTCACCGTCGATTTCGCCGGCAACCTGGAGCGCTGGACGCTGACACTCGCTCCGCGCGATCCGAAAGTCTCGAGCATGGTGACCCGAGTGCGCATCGACGGCTCGCGCGATGACCTGTCCCAAGTCGAAATTCTCGAGGCCAACGGCGACCGCTCGCTCATGACCTTGCGCAACCATCCGGCGACATGAGCGTGCGCAGGGCGTGGCCCATCGGAGTATGGCTCGGCTGCCTTGCGTTCGCGGCGTGGCTCGCGCTCCATGCGAGCTATGTGGCCGATCTGTCGGCTTTCCTACCGGCTCGGCCGACGCCGGCTCAGCGGCTGCTCGTCGATCAACTGCGCGACGGACCCGGTTCGCGCCTTCTGTTGATCGCGCTCGAGGGCGGCGACGTCGAGACCCGGGCCGAGCTGTCGGCGGCCCTCGCACGCGCGCTGCGAAGAGACCACGAGTTCTCGAGCGTCGGCAACGGCGATGCCGCTACAGCGGATCGGGACCGTGAATTTCTGTTCGCGCATCGGTACCTGCTGAGCCCGCAGGTCACTCACGAGCACTTCACAGCCGAGGGCCTCAAAAAAGCCCTGCAGGAAACCGTCGCGGACCTCGCATCGCCCGAGGGACTTGCGCTTCAATCGCTCGTGGCCCGCGATCCGACCGGTGAGATGCTCGCGGTAATGGATCGGCTGTCCGGCACGCGGGCGCCGCGTTCCGAGGGCGGCGTGTGGAGCTCCGCGGACGGCTCGCGCAGCTTGCTGATCGCCGAGACTGCCGCGTCGGGCTCCGATACGGATGCCCAGGAGCACGCATTGGCGGCCGTGCGTGCTGCGTTCACCGCCGCGCTGCCCGCCGCCCGGTTGCCGCACGCTGAAAAGCTCGACCTGATGATGAGCGGCCCGGGCGTTTTCGCCGTGACCTCGCGCGCCAAGATCGAGCAAGCGGTAGTGCGCCTCTCCATTGCGAGCAGCGCACTCGTCGCGATGATTCTGCTGGCTGTGTACCGTTCGCCGGCAGCGCTCGTGCTCGGCCTCCTGCCGGTGGCCAGCGGCGCCCTCGTCGGTGTGGCTTCGGTGGCGCTCGGCTTCGGCGTGGTGCACGGCATCACCCTGGGCTTCGGCATCACCTTGATCGGGGAGGCGGTGGACTATTCGATTTACTTCTTCATCCAATCTGCAGGTGGCTTGACGGAACGCTGGGAGCGGCGCCTGTGGCCCACCATACGGCTCGGCATGTTCACCTCGGTATGCGGCTTCGCATCCCTCCTGCCATCCGGATTTCCGGGACTAGCTCAGCTCGGCGCCTATTCGGTGAGCGGGCTTGTCGCGGCCGCGCTCGTGACTCGCTTCGTCCTGCCCGTTTTGTTGCCGCGCAGTTTTTCGGTGCGCGATCTCGCGCCGGTGGGGGGACAACTCACGCGCCGGCTGCATGCGATCCGGGACCGGGGGGCCGTCCCGTGGACCGTGGCCCTATGCCTTGCGGCGACATCGCTCGCTGTATTGACAATGGCCCGCTCGACGTTGTGGAGCCGCGAGCTTTCGAGCCTGAGTCCGATCCCCGCCGCCCAGCTGCGCCTGGACGCCCAACTGCGCACCGACTTGGGTGCCCCCGATTCGCTAGACCTGGTCGTGGTACCCGGCGCGAGCCTCGACGCGGCGCTCAGCGGGGCCGAACGCGCGGCACATGCACTCGAGCCGCTGATAGCGCAGAGGATCATCGGCGGCGTCGACAGCCCCGCGGCATTTCTGCCGAGCCGGGACACCCAGGCCGCGCGGCGTGCCAGCCTGCCCGACCCCGCGACACTCGCCCGCAATCTCGATCATGCTGTGGATGACCTGCCGCTCGATGCCGGCCAAATGAGTCAATTCAAAAGCGATGTCGAGGCAGCTCGCCGTGGCCCACTCCTGAGTGCCGCAGATCTCGACGGCACTTCCCTGGCCGCGGGCCTTGCATCTCTGACCATGCATTCTTCGGCCGGCTGGACCGCGCTTCTGCCGCTGCACGCCGCCGCTTCCCAGCCGCAAATCGATACCGAGCGGGTGAGACTCGCGCTCGCGCAGACACATAGCGATGCGCGAGTGCTCGATCTGAAGCGCGAATCCGACGCGCTCTACGCGGACTACTTGCGCGATGCCATGCGCCTGTCCTTGGCGGGCTCCATTGCCATCGTCGCGCTTCTGCTGTTCGCCTTGAGATCGCCCGCTCGTACCGCCAGGGTGCTCGCCCCGCTGGTGCTTGCCGTCCTCGTCGTCGCCGCGGCGCTGGCCCTGTTTCAGGTGCGATTGACGATACTGCATCTGGTCGGGATGCTGCTCATCGTCGCCATTGGATCGAACTATGCCTTGTTTTTCGATTCGCAGCAGGGATGCGGCGAGGATTCGGGTGCGACTCTGGCGTCGCTGTGCATCGCCAATGCGTGCACCGTCATCGGCTTCGGCCTGTTAGCTTTCTCCGGGGTTCCGGTGTTGCAGGCTCTCGGCACCACCGTGGCACCGGGAGCGCTGCTGGCGCTGATCTTCGCCGGCATACTGACTCCACCGGCAGCCGGGGATTGGCGCCGTGTGCCCGGCCGCGCCTAGGCACCGCCATGCATACTATACTTTACCAGGCGCAACCCGGGCTCGTGGCGCCCGTACGTATGATATGGCTCCCCGGTGCATTCCAGGGGCCGGATGATTTCTTGCGGGCCGGATTCGATACCGTGACGCGAAAACGCCGTCTCGCGATCGATCTGCAATTCGTTCGGGTCGAGCTCGAGCACGTAGGCGACCGCAGCGCGATCGAGAGCCTGGCGCGCGAGATCGTGGCGCCGGCGCGTGCCGCCGGTTGCCGCTCGATCTGGCTCGCCGGTATCTCGCTCGGCGGCTTCTTTGCTTTGGACTATGCGGCCACGCACGCGGGGCCTTATGACGGACTTTGCCTTCTTGCGCCGTACCTCGGTAACCGGCAGCTGATCGCCGAGATCGGCGCGGCACCGGGTCTCGCGGCCTGGGATCCCGGGCCCCTTGCGCAAACGGACGAGGAGCGTCGAATATGGCGCTTCCTGCGGGACTGCAGCGGCGGTCCCGCATGCGCGGTGCGGCCCCTGTACCTCGGTTATGGACGCCAGGACCGCTTTGCGCAGGCTCACGCCCTCATGGGCGAGGCGCTCGCGCCCGGCATGGTCGATGTGACGGAGGGCGGCCATGATTGGCCGACCTGGTACACGTTGTGGGAGCGATTTTTGATTTCGAAGTTTCCATGAACCAGGACACGCCGCCGCGCTGGGCGCCCTCGCCCCTTCTTTACGCCTCAGCCGGCTTGCATGCGGGGGCAGCCGCTGTGACGCTGATGCGTCCGAGCCTATGGCCGTGGGCCCTCGGAGCGTTGGTGCTCGACCATGCCGTGTTGACTGGCACCGGCCTCTGGCCGCGAAGCCGTTGGCTCGGCCCGAATTTGACGCGATTGCCCCAAAGGAGCGCGACCTTGGGCAAGGTCGCCATCACCATCGACGACGGCCCGGACCCGGCGGTGACTCCGCAGGTCCTCTCGCTTCTGGCAGCGTATCGCGCGCAGGCGAGTTTTTTCTGCGTGGGTGAGCGGGTCGAGCGCCACCCGGAGCTTGCGCGCGAGATCGTGCGCCTCGGGCATACCATCGAGAACCACAGTCAGCATCATCGGCACGGCTTCTCGCTCCTCGGCCCTCGCGGCATGGAACGGGAAATCGCCGAGGCTCAGCACAGCATCGTGCGCATCACGGGGGATCGCCCGCAGTTTTTCCGGGCCCCAGCAGGTCTGCGCAACCCGTTTCTCGACCCGGTGCTCTGTCGGCTGCAGCTCAAGCTTGCGAGTTGGACACGCCGGGGATACGACACCGTGAACAGCGATTCGGACCGGGTCTATCGACGGCTGACCCGCTCGCTCGCTTCGGGGGACATCCTTTTGCTCCACGACGGCCACTGCGCGCGTGGGCGATTGGGAACACCGGTGATCGTCGAGGTACTTCCGCGATTGCTGGACACGCTGCGCAGCCGTCAATTGCAGCCCATGACCCTGCGCGCGGCGTTCTTGTGAAGCCCCCCCGCGCCGTGCGGCCCGCGGTCGTCCGGGCGTTCACGGCCACGAGCTGTATCGGCCGAGGTCTGGAACCCACGTTCGCCGCATTGCTGGATGAACGCAGCGGTTTGAAGGCGTGCGGCTTCGAGACGGTGACTCTCGATACGCAGGTGGGAGAGGTGCCGGGCGTCGACGATCAGTCGCTTCCGGCCGAGCTTCGACGATTCGACTGCCGCAACAATCGATTGGCCGAGCTCGCCCTGCGGCAGGATGGCTTCGAAGAGGCCATCGAGCAGGCGGCGCGGCGCTGGGGTCCGCGGCGGCTTGGCGTATTCGTGGGCACCAGCACATCGGGTATATTGCAAACCGAGCTTGCCTATCGTCGACGCAATCCAGTCTCCGGTGAGCTGCCGCCGGACTTCGATTACGGCGCAACGCACAACTCCTTCTCGGTGGCGGACTACCTGCGCCGGCGCCTCGGACTCGAGGGGCCGGCGGTTGTCGTGTCGTGTGCGTGTGCCTCGAGCGCGAAGGTATTCGCGAGCGCGCGGCGCATGCTCGAGGCGGATCTCATCGATGCGGCACTGATCGGCGGGGTGGACTCTCTCTGCCTCACGACGCTCTACGGCTTTCACTCACTGCAGCTCTGCTCGACCACGCCTTGTCGCCCTTTTGACGTGGCGCGCGACGGCATCTCGATCGGTGAGGCTGCCGCGTTCGCGCTCCTCGAGCGGGTGTCGGACGGCACGGCAGGGGACGATGTCTTGCTCCTCGGGGTGGGTGAGTCGAACGATGCTTACCACATGTCCGCGCCTCATCCCGAGGGTCGCGGCGCGATGCTCGCCATGCAGCTCGCCTTGTCGGACGCCGGCCTCGAGCCCTCCGACATCGACTACATCAATCTGCACGGCACGGGCACGCCGAGCAATGATCGTTCCGAGAGTCAGGCGGTGACCTCTGTGTTCGGCACCGCGATTCCATGCAGTTCCACCAAGGGTGCGACCGGCCACACGCTCGGAGCCGCCGGTGCGCTGGAAGCTGTGATTGGCGCATTGGCTTTGCGTCGCGGCTTGATGCCGGCCGGCGTGAACACGAGACAGGTCGACCCTGCGCTGTCTGCGCACTATCTCACGAGAAGCCGCACCGGCCCCCTCGCCCGGGTGCTGAGCAACTCCTTCGGTTTCGGAGGAACGAATTGCAGCCTGATTCTCGGGCGCGCGGGATGAGGCTCGAGGTGTTCGTGCAAGGTGTCGGCGTCCTCGGGCCGGGCATCTGCGATTGGCCCGACGCCGCGGCGATGCTTGCGGGCCGCAAGGCTTACGAACCGCAGCCGACGCTGCTGCCTTCGCCCGCGCTCCTGCCCCCGACGGAGCGGCGACGCACCGGTCGCGTAGTGAAACTCGCGATCGCGATCGCATCGGAAGCCGTGGGCAATGCCGGCGCGGCGCCGGAGCATCTGCGCAGCGTCTTCACCTCTTCCGGCGGAGACGGCCATAACTGCCACGAGATTTGCCAGGCGCTCGCCTCGAAGTCGCGAGAGATCTCTCCCACCCGCTTCTCGAACTCCGTGCACAATGCGTCCGCCGGCTATTGGAGCATCGCGACCGGCACCACCCTCACCTCGACCGTGCTATGCGCTTTCGACGCCAGTTTTTGCGCGGGCCTTCTCGAGTCACTCATGCAGGTCTGCGTGGAAGGGGAACCTGTCCTGCTCGTCGCCTACGACACCGAGTACCCGGCGCCATTGCACTCCAAACGGCCGTTGCCGGATGCCTTCGGGATCGCGCTGGTGTTGACGCCCAGCCGCGACGATCGCTCACTGGCGCGAATCGAGGCGGCGCTCGACACCCAAGAGGCCGATGTCATGCGCGATTCTCGGCTCGAGGCGCTTCGTCGCAGCGTACCGGCAGCGCGCGCGCTGCCATTGATTCGACAGCTCGCGCTGGTCGAGCCGGGGCGTGTCATTCTCGATTATCTGGACGTGTGCAGCGTTGCCGTGGATGTGACGCCGTGTTGCTGAATATGGACCGCGCCTGGATCGAGCGGCGCATACCGCATCAAGGACGCATGTGCCTGATCGACGCGGTCATCGAATGCAGCGCGGACCGCATCGTATGTTCGAGCGGCGGCCACCGCGCGGCCGATCATCCGTTGCGCGCGCACGGCAGGCTCGGAATCGCCTGCGGTATAGAATTGGCGGCACAGACGATGGCCGTGCACGGCGCCATCCTGGCGGAAGCTTCCGCAGGCAGGCCTCGCGCCGGGCTTCTTGCCAGCGTCCGCGGGGTTCGTCTTTGGGTGACGCGCCTCGATGACGTGGAATCGGATTTGTTGTGTGAGGTGTTGCGCATCATGGGCGATGAGGGTACGGCCCTGTACGAATTCGAGCTGCGATCCGCCGCCTCGCGACTGATCAGCGGGCGGGCAACCGTCGTGCTCGACGCCGGCCGCATCGCCAAGGGCGGGTCGCCGCCGTGAACTCAACGCCCAAGATGGCTTTGGTCACGGGGGGCAGCGGCAGTCTCGGCGCGGCGATCTGCCGTCGCCTCGGGGCCGCGGGACACTTCGTGCACGTGCACGCGAACCGTAGGCTCGAGCAGGCGCAGGCAGTGGCGCGCGAGATCGTCGACGCCGGCGGGTGTGCGCGGGCCGTGGCGTTCGATGTGACCGACACCGAGGCGGCGCGAGCGGTCCTTGAAAGGCTGGTCGAGGAAAACCCCATTCAGATCCTCGTGAACAACGCGGGAATCCACGACGATGCCGCGTTTCCGGGGATGAGCGTCGATCAATGGCGACGAGTGCTGGATGTGTCCGTCAACGGTTTTTACAACGTGACCCAGCCTTTGATGCTGCCAATGATCCGCACCCGCTGGGGGCGGGTGATTACACTGTCGTCCGTCACGGCGCTCATCGGCAACCGCGGCCAGGTCAACTATGCCGCGGCCAAGGGCGCACTGAACGCCGCCACCAAGTCGCTGAGTCTGGAAGTGGCGAGCCGCGGCATCACGGTCAACGCGGTCGCCCCGGGGATCATCTCCAGCGAGATGAGCGATGCGGCGTTCGATGCCTCAACGATCGCGCATCTGGTGCCGATGAAGAGGGCGGGCACAGCCGACGAAGTGGCAAGCCTCGTGAGCTATCTCGCCTCCCAGGAAGCCGGTTACATCACCGGACAGATCATATCGATCAGCGGCGGAGTGGCCTGACGCGATGACCGCCCCGTCATTCGCGGGCCCGCACAAGACAGAGCTGCTGCTTTTCTACATTCTGCTGGAACTCGCCGTCATCGTCCTGGCGGGACGAGCCGGGGGCGCGATCGCCCGGCGCTGCGGTCAGTCTTCCGCGGTAGGCGAAATCATTGTGGGAATTCTCCTGGGTCCCTCGCTGTTTGGTTGGGTGGCTCCGCGCGCGTTCGATGCCGTGTTCCACTCCGTGCCGCCCGAACCGCTGCAAATCCTGTCGGGGCTCGGCCTCATCCTGCTGCTTTTTCAAATCGGCATGGAGTTCGATTTCGAGCATCTCGCCGAACGCCGCAACCGCGCCGCCGTGCTGCGAGTTTCCGCGGCCTGTCTCCTCGTGCCGTTCGCAAGCGGCTTTGCGCTTGCGTTCTGGATGCCATCGTCCGCAACATCCCCCGCCGCCCGTGTCGATTCGGCGCTGTTCGTCGCGACCGCCTTCTCGATCACGGCGCTGCCGATCCTCGGGAGAATTATGATCGAGCTCGACCTGACGCGCACCAAGCTCGGCGTGATCGCCATCGCCTCGGCCGCCGCCAACGACGTGGTCGGATGGCTTCTGCTGGCCTTCATCACCGCGCTGACGGTGAGCGACTTCAACCCCCGCATGCTCGGGCTCAAGGTCCTCATGGTCGTCGCGTTTGCGCTGATCAGCGTGAAACTGGTGAGGCCCATGCTGAAATGCGCCGTCCGACGCTCGAACCCGCACGGCGGGAAGATGTCTGCGAATCTGTTGGGTGGCTTGATCTGCGTGGCATTCCTGGGCGCCATGGCCACCTATCAGATCGGGATTTTCGCGATATTTGGCGGTTTCATGATGGGCGTCATCCTCTACGACGAGCCGCAGCTGGTCGAGGCGTGGCGCGCGCGCGTTGGCGATTTCGTGACCGTCTTTTTCCTGCCGATCTTCTTTACTTATACGGGTCTGCGCACCTCCATCGGCAGTCTCGGCATGGGTGACTGGGGTTGGTGTTTGGCGGTGGTCGCCGCGGCCAATATCAGCAAATTCGCAGCCGCGTACTGGGCGGCGAGGCGTTCGCACTTCAACCACGCTGAATCGGCCATGATCGGCTACATGATGAACACGAGGGCGCTGATGGAGCTCATCGTGATCAATGTGGGACTGGATCTTGGAGTCATATCGCCGACGGTGTTCACGATGCTGGTGATCATGGCCATCGTCAGCACCGTGATCACGACCCCCGCCCTGAAGTATTACATGGCGCGCGGCAGCATCGATCGCCTGCCCCCGTCCGGGGCAGCCGCGGCGGCACCTGCACGGACGATCCGCTAAGCGTAGGCGTCGAGCACTCCCATCGAGCGAGGTGCCGCACTCGACGGCACCGCCACGGGAGCCGCCGCGGTGACTGGAGAAGAAGCGCCGGAAGCCGCTTTGGTCCATATGTAGGGTTGGCTGAACGCCGACCGGTCTTGAAATGAGCGCTGGGAGATATCGACGCTGACCTGGGTGAAACCCTGCGAGCTCAGCATCTCCTTGAGTTTGGGCAGGCTCGACTCCAATGCTTCACGGGTCACCGCGCTATGCGTACTCATCATGACCTGGGCATGATCGCCTTGAACCGCGATTTGCAGATCAATCGGGCCGAGCTGTGGAGGATTGACCTGAAGCTTGGTGCTGGTCCAATTATTGTCCACCGCGAAGGACACCCGATCCGTCACTGCCTGGGGGAAATCCGCGCTGTCCACCGAGGCGTGTACGCGGAGTGTCGCAACAGGGGTGGAATTGCTCGAGGAAGATGCCGAAACGGTGCTGAGTTGCTGGAGTGCTGCGGACCCGTCGCCGGCGTTGCCGCCCACCCCGGCGCCGGCATCGCCCGCCTCGCCGTGCTCGTGAGATCCGCCATCGCTCGCGAGGCCCGTAGACGCTTCGGCCGATGGCAAAGCTGCCGATACCGGACCCGTTGCCGAGACCGATGCCGCGAAGGCGTCGCCGGTGATCGAAGGGATGCCAATCGACGTCAGCGGCGCCGGCACGGAAGTCGGCGCGGACGAAGCCGCTGCATTGGCAGCCTGCAATGCGGCGGCGCCGGTGGCGTCGGTGCCTTCCGCCAGCGCGAGATTGATTTGCGCCTGACCAGGAAGCTGAGTGCCCTCGGGAGCGCCCGAGGCGATGGCGGTTCCGCTCACGCCGCCCGCGCCACTCGTGCTGTCGCCTTGCTGGAATTCGCCGGATCCCAGCCCTCTCGCCGCGGCTGCAGCCCCCGCCGCCGTTGTCGTGATCCCGCTTGCGCGAGCCATTACCCCCGCTGCGGACGCTTGCGCCACCGCGGCAGTTGCGGCGGGACTCATGGGATCCATCGTGCGCAAGCCCGAGGCCGACGCGACGGAATTGCTTGCGGCACTCGCCGTATTTGTGGCGCCGGCAGTCAGCCTCTCGGCTGCACCGGCCCCCGCACCGGCCCCCGCACCGGCACCCGCCCCTGCGCCTGCGGTTGCGGTTGCGCCTACGCCGACGCCCGCGCCTGCAACCGCGCCCGCTGCCCCTGCCGCGCCTGCCGCTCCCGCTGCGCCCGCGACCGCCCCGGTCGGCGGATTGACTGCCGCGCTCGTGGGGGAGTCGCTGGCTTGCGGCGTAATTGCCGCTGTGTCCGATGGGGCGCGCGCAGCGGTGCTTAGCGCCGAAGTGCCGTCCGCGGCGGTGTCTTGGCCCGCTGTCCCGGCCGCGGCGGACTTCTCGGCAGGCGAGGTGGTAGTCGGGCTCGCGGTCGCGGATTCTCCCACGGCCGCCGCTTCGGCGGCCGTCGCACCGGTTGCCGCGCCACCGGTCCCCGCGAGGGGCGCGACCGACGCCGAATCCCCAACGCCTGCCGCGGGGGCAGCGTGGGACGATGCCGCCGTCGCCGCAGCGCAGGTTGCGGCTGCCGCAAGCGGCGATGTGCTGCCGTCAGCCGGCAATGAGCCGCCGCTCGAGGCGCCCCCGTGATGCTGCTTGGGTAGCTCGGCCTTTTTGCCCGGCCTGCCGTTCACTTGACTTAATGTGCCGGCGAAATGCGCCGCGTTGCCGGCGTTTCGTATTGAATCGGCCGTAGAGGCCCCGCTTTGCGAAGCGGTATCGCTCGCGGCGGGGGCTTTGGCAATGGAAATGATCGGAGCCTGGAAAGCCGGTGTCATGAGGTTCATGACTGGAATCAGCAAGTGGCGTGCCAATCACGAATGACGGCTAAAGTCCTACGCGCACCCGGCGTGTGCGCAACTGGTGCGGCATGGCTGCCGAAGTAACCTTCCGTCTCATTTAATACCAATCGAGGAATCACCATGGCCGACAAATCAGCCACCGTGCATTGGGAGGGTCGGGGCAAACAAGGTGTTGGTCGGATCAGTACCGAGACCGCCGCCTTGAAGGCCTACCCCTACGGATTCGCCAGCCGGTTTGAGGATGACAAGAAAGGGACCAACCCCGAAGAGCTCTTGGGGGCTGCGCACGCTGCGTGTTTCACGATGGCATTTTCGTTCGCCTGCGATTCAGCCGGCTTCGACACCAAGAGCGTCGATACCAAGGCCGCCGTGCGGCTGGTCATGAAGGGCGGTGGTTTCTCGATCGAACACATCGCCCTGACGCTCGAAGCGAACGTACCCGGGATCGACGAGGCGAGTTTTCAGAAGATAGCGGCGAAGGCCAAGGCCGACTGCCCGCTCTCCAAAGCACTGGCGGGTGTTCCGGAAATCACGCTGACCGCGCTGCTCCGCAGCGCTTGAAGCGTTACGGGCTGCGCGAGAAAACCACGGTGCAGGGGCGCCCCTCGACCCGGTGACCGGTCGCGGAGGAAACGGAGAATTGGGCCGCGAGGTGATAGCCGTACGGGGTGCCGGCAGGGCGTTGTCCCACCGCGAACGGGGCCGCTCCGACCAAACCGGTCGCGTATAAGTCCGCTGATCCGTCGTCCAAAATCTTGCCGTCAAGCTGCAGCCAGCCGGGTTGCCCCCGGGATCCTTTTTCGGCGTGGAGCACGCCGTCCTTGACGGCAGCTGGGAATTCAAACGAGTAGCCGAGCGCTCCGTTCGAATTGGGGCAAGAGAGAGTGATGGTCCAGGTCCCGTCAAACCGCGATGGATCGGGCGCCGCGCGGGCGATCGCACCAAACAGGATGGCGACCGAGCTCATGGCGACCGCTGCGCCGACGGTCCAAACAAGCGCCCGTCCCGCCCCGCTCCGTGGCTGTTGGCTCAAGTGCATCCGACCTCTCCCGCACAGCGTATGGACCACATGGCCCTGCGCCCCCGACAATTAACGATTATGGCCTGCGCGGTCGCCTTTGCGCCATCCGCGGCTCCGTCCGCCGAGCGCCACGAAGCCGTCGCTTACATCCGCGGTACCGACCATTTGGCCTATCGGGAAACCGATTGGCTGTTCAGCCGGGACGGCGTCGCCCAGCGCCTGACGCTGTATCGATGCGCCAACGGCAAGCCATTCGCCCGGAAGGAAGTTCGCGCCGTCCCGAGCGACATCGCCCCGGATTTTTCGTTTTTAGACGCCCGCGACGGCTATCGGGAAGGCGTGCAGACCCGCGGTCGGTCGCGCGAAGTTTACGTGCAGCAAAACGCAATGGCACCGATCGTGGTACACCCCCTGCCGCCGGCCTCGGATGGGGTCATTGACGCCGGCTTTGACGCCTTCATCCGCGCCCATTGGAGGGACTTTTCGAGCGGACAATCGCGGCGAATCCCGTTTCTCGTGCCGGATCACTTCAAGTTTTTCGATTTTCGGATCGGTGCAACGGCCGACGGCACACGCGACGGTCGCCCTGTTCGGGAGCTCAAGATGGCCCTCAAGGCCTGGTACGGCTTCGCGCTGCCCTCCATCGAACTCGCCTATGATCCGGCGGGGCGGCGCTTGGAAGAATATCAAGGCATCGGCACGATTCGCGACGGCTCCGGGCATAATCAGAACGTGCGGATCGAATTTCCGTCCGATGGGCGCCATGAGCTCGTATCGGACGATGAGGTTCAACGAGCAGCGGCGCTGCCCCTGAGCGCAAGCTGCCGGAGCTGATGGAAAAGCAGCGCCCGCACCGACCGGTCGTGCATCCGAAACGTATGCCAGTCCGTATGGATAACAGGGAGCCTTTTCTCGAAGGAGCTAAAGCAGTGCGCATTGCGGTCATCGGTGCCGGAATTTCCGGTCTCATGAGCTCGTGGTTGCTGTCGCGCCAGCATCGCGTCTCGCTGTTCGAAGCAAACGATTACCTGGGAGGTCATACTCACACCCACGACGTCGAGCTGGACGGCCGTCAGTACCGGGTCGATACCGGCTTCATCGTGTACAGCCCCCTGCATTATCCCTTGTTGAGCCGGCTCTTCGCGGAGCTGCGCGTCGACTCTCAGCCGACGACCATGAGTTTCTCGGTTCGCAATGAGGCCACCGGGCTCGAATACAACGCGACCAATTTGGCCGGCCTGTTTTGCCAGCGAAGGAACCTTGTATCCCCTCGCTTTCTCGGCATGATCCGCGACCTCATGCGCTTCTACCGCGAAGCGCCCGGGCTGCTGGCGCTCGACTACCAGGGTCCCACGCTCGGCGAATACCTGCGCGATGGCCGATATGGCGCCGCGTTCCGCGACGACCATCTGGTCCCCATGGCTTGTGCGCTCTGGTCGTCCCCGCCCGATGAGATACTTTCGTTCCCGGCCCGCTATCTCGTGCAGTTCATGGCAAATCATCAGATGCTGAATGTGCAGAGCCGCCCCGTTTGGCGGGTGGTTGCCGGAGGCTCCGATACCTACGTCGCGGCACTTCGAGCACGCTGGTCGGTCGAGGAGCATACGAGTTGCGCGGTACGCGGGGTGGTCCGCGGTGCGCAGTCGGTGCAGATCGCCACCGATGCCGGGGTCGAGGTGTTCGACCACGTGGTGTTCGCCTGTCACAGCGATCAGGCATTGTCGCTGCTCGCCGAAGCATCGCCCGCGGAGCGTGAGGTGCTCGGCGCCCTGCGCTACCAGGTCAACGATGCCGTATTGCACACTGATGCGGCCCTCCTGCCCCGCAATCGTCGTGCGTGGGCTGCTTGGAATGCGCTCGTACCGCGCGCGCCGACGCAGACGTGCACCGTGAGCTATTGCATGAACCTGCTGCAGCGGCTGTCCTGTCCCACGCCCGTAATCGTTACTCTGAATCCGACTCGACGCATCGACCCGCGCACCATTCTCAAGACGTTGCGCTATCATCATCCCGTCTATAGTCACCAATCGGTTGCTGCCCAGGCCCGCAAGCAAGACATCCAGGGCAAGCGCAGGACCTGGTTCGCAGGAGCGTACTGGGGCTGGGGGTTTCACGAAGACGGCATGCGCAGCGCGATCGAGGTCTGCGCCGCACTCGGCGCGCCGTGGGACTTTTGCGAACGCGCCGACCGGCAATTGACTGCAGAGCTGGCCGCATGAGCCATCGCGACCGCGCCCCGCTGTTCGGTAGCGCAGTCTACGAAGGTGTCGTGCGTCACCGTCGCCACTCTCCGCACGCGCACGCGTTTAGATACCGCATGGCGCAGCTCTATCTGGATCTCGACGAAGTCGATCAAGTCTTCGCCGGTCGCTGGCTGTGGTCGGTCGGCCGGCGCAATCTCGCTGAGTTCCGCCGCAGCGACTACCTCGGAGCCGCCCGACTGCCGCTCGCGGATGCGGTGCGCGACTACGCGGCTCGCGTGCTGGGCCGGCGTCCCGAGGGACCGGTGCGCTTGTTGACTCATCTTCGCTACGCCGGATACGTCTTCAACCCGGTCAGCTTTTACTACTGCTACAGGCCCGACGGTGAAACGCTCGACTGCATCGTCGCGGAGATCACCAATACCCCTTGGCGGGAGCGCCAGGCGTACGTACTGCCGATGGCCTGCGCCGGCCGGCAGGGGAAGCTTTGGAGCTGGGAGTTCGCCAAGACGTTCCACGTCTCGCCGTTCATTGGCATGAATCGCCGCTATGATTGGCGGTTCTCCGATCCAGGGCGGAATCTGCGCATCCACATGCGGGTTTTGAACGAGGGTGCAACGGAGTTCGATGCGTCGCTGGTCCTCGAGCGCAGAGCGCTCGATTCAGCGTCGCTTTGCCGGGTGCTATGCCACTACCCGCTCATGACTCTCCGCGTGATCACCGCCATCCATTGGCAGGCCCTTCGCTTGTGGGCAAAAGGCACGCCGGTCCATCCGCATCCGAACGCCGTCGCAGGGCATTCATGAACGAATACATCGGCACCCGCCTCGGCGAGTCGTCATCCTCAGTTGCGGAAGGCTCGGGGCGCATCGACCGGCTGTTTCGACGCTTGATCATCGACGGACTCGCCGGCCTTCGGGGAGGCGAGATCGTATTCGAGGACGCATTGGGTTCCGTGACGGTCGGCGCGGCTTGCTCCGATTTGCGCAGCTTGCGGGTCGTCGTCCGCATCCGTGAGCTGCGCGCCTACCGTACCATCGCCGTAGGCGGCAGCGTCGGCGCCGCCGAATCCTACATGGACGGGGAATGGAATTGCGATGAGCTCGTATCCTTGGTTCGTCTTCTGGTGCGCAACCGGACCCTGCTCGACGGCATGGAACGGGGGCTGGCGCGATTGAGCGGCTGGGCGCTGCGGGGCTGGCATTCGCTCCGCCGCAATACGCGCCGCGGAAGTCGCGGCAACATCGCGGCACATTACGATCTCGGCAACGATTTCTTCAGCCTGTTCCTGTCCTCCGATCTCATGTATTCGGCCGGCCTCTGGGAAGAAAAAGACGATACACTTGAACAGGCGTCGGCGCGCAAGCTCGACGCCGTTTGCCGAAAGCTCGCCTTGCGGCCGACCGACCGGGTTGTCGAGATCGGCACGGGGTGGGGCGGCTTCGCCATCCATGCCGCCAGGCACGTGGGATGCCACGTCACAACCGCCACCATATCGCGAGAACAATATACGCTGGCCAAAGAGCGGGTTGCACAGCAAGGCTTGAGCGATCGAGTCGCGGTACTGCTCTGCGATTATCGCAACCTCGAGGGGCGATTCGATAAGCTCGTCTCCATCGAGATGATCGAGGCGGTCGGCGCACGGTACCTCGACACTTATTTCGCCAAGATCACGGAGCTTCTCGAGCCGGACGGACTCGCCCTCATCCAAGCCATTACCATCGAGGACCATCGCTACGAACAGGCGTTGCGTGCGGTCGACTTCATCCAGCGGCACGTGTTCCCGGGAAGCTTCATCCCGTCGCTGCAGGCGATTCTGAGCGCGAAGAGCCGGGTGAGCGATCTTGCGCTCATCGACGCCTTCGACTTCGGGCCTTCCTACGCGCGCACTCTGGCCGCCTGGCGCGAGCGCTTCCTCGCGCAATTGCCTTCCGTACGTGCGCTCGGCTTCGACGATCGCTTCATCCGTTTGTGGGACTACTACCTCGCTTACTGCGAGGGTGGCTTTCTCGAACGCTCCGTGGGCGTTGCGCATCTGCTGTTCGCCAAACCGCCCGGGTACGCGGCATGAAGCCTTTCGCCAATTTCGTCGGCTACCAGCTCGTTTGGTTCGCGGTCGTCGGCACCGCCGGCGGCAGCCGACCCTGGCTGGGTCTCGCTGCGGCGGGCGTGTTCATCGCGCTGCAGTGTGCGCTCTCGGATCGCCGTTTGCTGGACCTGCGTCTTTTGATGATGTCGTTCGTGTGCGGGCTTGCCATCGACGGCACGTTGTCCGCGCTCAACTGGATTCGCTACGCCTCTCCCGCGCCCGCCCTGCCGCCGGGCGGAGCTCCGCTTTGGATCCTGGCGTTGTGGACGTCTTTTTCGCTCACGCTCACCCGGTCGCTTGCCTGGCTTTCCGGACACCCGCTGTGGGCAGCGGTGTTCGGCGCCATTGGCGGACCCATCGCCTACTGGAGCGCGGCGCGCGGTTTCCACGCCGTGCGTTTCGTACCACCCTCGTACCGCGCGATAGGCGCCCTGGCGGCCGGATGGTCTGCCGCCATGACCGTGCTCTTCTATATCGTGCGCCGATGGTCCCGGAGCGCACCCCTCCTCGGCGCATCCCCGAACGTGAGCCCGCCATGAACGCGTGGCAGTGCATCGCTCTGCTGTGGTGCCTCGCGGCCCTCGTCATGTCGGCCGGCTGGCTGTGGCAGCGCCGACATTGCAACGCCGGCATCGTCGACGTGCTCTGGACCCTCGGGATCGGCGCGAGCGCCATTCTGTACGCCGCATTGCTGGACGGCGCTCCCCTACCGCGGGCGCTGCTCGGACTTCTCGCCGGGCTCTGGAGTCTGCGGCTGGCTCTGCATCTGGCGCGTCGCGTCGTGGGCGAGCCGGAGGATGGGCGCTACCGGCAACTGCGCGAGCATTGGCACGGCCATCAAGGAAAGATGTTCCTGATGTTTCAATTCCAAGCCCTGCTCATCGTGTCATTCTCGATCCCGTTCCTCGCCGTCGCACGCAACCCTGTTTCATCGGCGACTTTCGCGACTGCGGCAGCCATCGCCATCTGGGTCGCGAGCATCGCCGGCGAATCGATCGCCGACCGGCAGCTCGCACAATTCCGCGCCGACCCCGCGAATCGCGGCCGCACCTGCCGCGCCGGGCTATGGCGTTACTCGCGCCATCCGAATTATTTTTTTGAATGGCTGCACTGGTTCACTTACGTCGCGCTCGCCCTCGGTAGTCGGATCGCCTGGCTCTCGCTCGTGGGTCCCGTGCTCATGTATGTGTTTTTGCGCTGGGTCAGCGGCATTCCCTTCACCGAAGCGCAGGCACTGCGGACCCGCGGCGAAGACTACCGCCGCTATCAGCGTTCCACTCCCCTGTTGTTCCCCTGGTTTCCACGGCCGCCCGCCGAGGCCGGCCCCTCTTCCAAACGAGAACGCCCATGAATGCGATAACCACCGCCGTCGAGCCCAAGCACGCGCACGACCATTTGAGTCCCGGCATTCTGGGCTGGGCGGAACGAGGGCTCATCCCCGATGCCCTGGTGCGTCTCGGCATCCGCGCACTCTGCAAACGCCGGCTGACCGCGGAGCTCGCCGGTAATGCCGGGCAGCAAGCCGCCCGGTTTCAGGCGGGCATCGAGTCGCTGCGTGCAAGTCCCGTCGCCGTTAACACGGAGGCTGCGAACGCGCAACACTACGAGCTTCCGCCCGCATTCTTTCAATCCTGCCTTGGCAAACGGCTCAAGTACTCGTGTGCCTATTTCGAGTGCGGCGACGAGAGCCTCGACCAAGCCGAAGAGGAGATGCTGGAGCGATACGCCGAGCGTGCGGAGCTCCGCGATGGCCAACACATTCTCGAGCTCGGGTGCGGCTGGGGATCGCTCACTCTCTGGATGGCACAACGATACCCGCGGGCCCGAATACAGGCCGTCTCGAACTCGCGCTCGCAGCGCGAGTTCATCGAGGCTGAGTGCAGGCGCCTTCAGCTCAGCAACGTTCGCGTGACGGTCGAGGACGTGAATCGACTGCAGCTTCCGCCCGCGCACTTCGACCGGTGCGTATCGGTGGAAATGTTCGAGCACGTCCGCAACTATGAGGTGCTGCTGGCCAGGATCGGCGGCTGGCTGGTGCCGGGCGGCAAGCTGTTCGTACACATCTTCGCGCACAAGAGCGCCATGTATCCATTCGAGACTTCCGGCGAGGACGACTGGATGGGAAAGTACTTTTTCACGGGGGGCCTGATGCCCTCCATTCATACCCTGCTGTGGTTCCAGCAGGATCTGCGGATCGAGCGCCAGTGGCTGGTGGAGGGCACGCATTATGAACGCACGGCGAATCACTGGCTGGATCGTTTGGACGCCAATCGGGAGCCTGTCATGAGGGTGCTTAATGAAACCTACGGTGCCGCGAACGCGCCCATCTGGTTGCAGCGATGGCGGATGTTCTACATGGCTTGCGCGGAGCTGTTCGGATACGCTGGCGGCAGCGAGTGGCTGGTGTCCCACTACCGCTTCGTGCGTCCCGCATGAGCGCTCATACCGTTGCGTCACCTCATGGGAAAGTTCGGTCGCCACGGAAAGCCCGGGAGCTGGTTCTTGCCGCGCTTTGCGTGCTGTCCGTGTGCGGATGCGCGCACAGTTCCATGAAGCCCATCTCCCCGGTGCCGGAAGTCGTGCTGCCTCGATTCATGGGCGATTGGTACGTCATCGCGCACATCCCGTCGTTCGTGGAACGCAATGCCTACGATGCGGTAGAGTCCTACGAGATGAGGCCCGACGGCCGTATTCAAACCACGTTCCGCTACCGTAACAAGAGCTTCGATGCACCGCTCAAGACCATGCACCCGGTCGGCACGGTCATGCCTGGAACCGGCAATGCCGTCTGGGGCATGCAATTCATCTGGCCAATCAAGGCGGAGTACATCGTCGCCTACGTCGACCCCGGCTATACCGAAACGATCATTGCGCGCAACGCCCGGGACTACGCCTGGATCATGGCGCGCACCCCGCAGATATCCGATGAGGCATATGCGGCGGCCGTCGCGCGGCTGGAACAGATGGGCTATGACACCTCGAAGCTTCGGCGGGTACCTCAGCAGCCTCGATGATTTTGGCCCGCGGTCGATGCCCGCTACAGGCTTATCACGCCCTTGGCGATGATTGGTCCGCTCGGTGCCGCATGCGGTATTCCAGTGGAAGGCTCGAGCGTGACCGCAAGTACTGCCCGGCCGGTGAGATCGGCCCGCAGGGCCGCCGGCACGGCAACCGTGTGCGCGCGATCGATGGACACCGCTCCTAGCGAACGCGGAGCCTGCCCCGGCGGAATCAGCCAGAGCTCGGCGGCGCGCCCCTGAGCGTCCGCAGCGCTGGGCACCGGCACCATCAACACCGTGCCATGTTGCGCATCCACGGTCGCCAACCATCCGGGCGTGCCATCATCGCGCGCCAGCGTGGTCACGGCCTTGGTGAGCTGCGTTTCGGACTCCGTCGGCTGGGTCCAACGGGGCACGAGGTCGACCGCGAGCAGCGCCACGGCGGCGGCGGCCGCGACACCTGCCGTTAGCCTCCAGATATGAATCCTGCGCTCGAGCGACCAGCCGAGCCGCTCCTGAATTCGAGTCCAGACGCGACGCGGTACCTGCACCGGTTGCACCTCAAGTGCAAGAGGGGCCAGGCGCCGCTGCCAGGCGCCGACTAGATCTGCGAAGCTCCGGTCAACCCCGTTGCGCGCCTCCGCCGCGAGCCTCGAGCGAGCGTTCAGAACACCCAGTACGTATTCCGCGGCAAGCAGTTCGTCCGAGGGGGGCTCCTGCCCGCCGAGATCGCCCGCATCGTCGGCGCTGCTGTTCATCGCTCGAGACACTCGCGCAATTGTAAAAGCCCGCGCCTGATCCAGCTTTTCACGGAGCCGAGCGGTGAGCCGACCCGCGCCGCCAGTTCTTCATAAGTCGATCCGTCGAAGAACGCCGCCCGGATCAAGGAGCGACGCCGATCGTCGAGCCGTTTCATGCAATCCTCGAGCCGTTCGCGTTCGCCCGCCGCCTGCGCGTCGCGTTGTGGCGAGGCAGCCGGATCGGCAAGCTCTTGCGCCACCTCCAAGGGCTCGAATGTTTGGGGGCGAGGCTGACTGCGGATGCGGTCGATGGCCTTGTTGCGGGCGATCATCGCGAGCCAGGACATGGCGCCTGCCCGCTCGGCATCGAACTGCGAGGCCTTGCGCCAAACCGTCGCAAACACTTCCTGTAACACGTCTTCGGCTTCCGAGCGCTGCGGAACGATTCGCAAACAGATGGCGAAAAGCTGGGGGGATGAGTCTCGATACAGTTTCTCGAAGGCCTGACGGCTGCCGAGCGCGATGTCGCTCAGCAGCTTGTCGAGCGGAGTCCGCTCACCCTGTCGCTCGTTTATGTCTGATTCCATTTGCAATCGGCATCCGATATCCCAGCCCGATGGTAACAATAACGCAAATCGGACGCCGCACGCCCAGTTTTACCTGAATGCCTCCGACACGCTTGCCGCCGCTTTCCACAAGACTTATACGGCGCCGGCACGCCCGCGGATGCAACGTTAATGAGCCCCAGGGTGCAGAATCGGGTGGCCGTCCGCGCTCACGCCAGCGGCAGATGATGCGGCCGGACCAGCATGTGCCAGTCCTGGTGCTCTTCGATGATCAGCGCGAGCGCCGCCTCGATCGATGTCTTGAGCGCGTCGGTGATCGGAGGGTCGATGCTGGCACCGGGCTGACCCGTCCGGACGGCGCCGATTCGATCGATGGCGCCTTGCAAATCGGCAGCGAGGCGCTCCGAGCCGGCGCCGAGCCGATACGCCTCGGACTGCGCCAGGGCGCCGTGCAAGGACGCTCCCAGTGCCGGGAAGAACGTGGTGACGAGCGACAGCCACAGGGCGTGCAGGACGAGATGCGTCAGCGCGCCGAGGGCCGTCAAGCCGAACAGCCACGTATTCACCCCGTGAACCCGACGCTGCAACGCCTTCTGTCGGAGCGCCACCCGGGTGTGGTAGCGGCGCTGTCCCTCCAGTACGCCGACTGTCCACTGCGCATAATCGGTCACGAACGTGGGATCGCTCCAGGCGTGAGTCAGCCGCTCGCGTGCCAGGGGCTCGATCTTGAGGCACGTGGCGGCAACATCCGGCGCTTCGCGCAGATGCTGGCCCGGATCGAACACCCGCAGATACCAGTCCGCGTCGGCGCTGCCCTGAGCGAGATCGACGATGGGCGCGAGCAGCGGCAGATAGCCGATGAGCTCCGCTGTGGTACGGGCACGCAGCCACTGTCCCTGCCAGTCGCGCCGATGCCCCAACCAGTAGATCGATGCGACCCCGCAGATGATCACGACTTCCAGAATGGCCCAGATGCCAATGAACGGATGCAACGCGTGGCGGCTGTCGTCCCAGCCAAGCCCCAACGGAAGGACGGCACACAGCACCGCGACTGCGCTCAGCAGATAGATGGCCCAAAAGCCGCTTCGATAGCGATTGCCGAAGGACATCGCCTGTCGATCGAACTTCGCGCGGACCGGCTCGACGGCATCGATCAGCGGCTGCAGCGCCTCGGGAGGTGGCGGCGCGGCGGGGGCCGGCGGCAGGTCGAGGCGCAGCCCGATCAGCAGAAGCCTTTGAATCGCCTGATGAACCGCCATGGTCAGCCCAGAATCTCGTAGGTATCCGCGAAGCTCATCGGCGCGACGATTCCGAGGCTGCCGTCCCCATAGTCTACAAGCCAATCGCCTGAATGGCCGCGCAGCCGCGACACGCCGTCGCTCAATATGACCTCGAAGCGCTCGCGCATGCAAAGTGCCATGACCCGGTAGGGCAACGCCCGGTAACATCCCGGATCGCCCGCCTGCGTCGGGAAGAGTGGCTCATATTTTGCCGCGAAGTGAGCGCGCGACACGCGCCAGCGCTCCCCCTTCGGACCCGCGAGGATGGCGTCCCCCGGCTTCGCGTGCACGATGCCCTCGGGCGTTTGCACGCTGCACTCGGTATCGGCGAAGCGCACCTCGACCCTTCCAGGACGCTTCCGCGCCTCGACATGACGCGCATCGTCTCGAATCGCATCCGTATACCCGCTCCGTCCGCTGGAGCGAAAGACCGCCGCCGGCTCCTCTACCACCTCGTCAATCCCCCCACGTCGGGTTCACTCGCAGGGCATCTACCACGTTGTGGATCACATCCGTGTGCGCATCCTCCTGCCATCCGCCGGGCTCGGCTTTCATGAAAAGATCCCGCGGCCTGCCCTGTCCATCGATTGCGTACAGCGCAAAGTTGAGCGCCGATCGCGCTTCGTGTGCGAGCGCCGCGGAGCCGACGGCGTCGGCGTACATGGCAAGCACTGCACCGTAGGTCGACACCACGCCCCCCCATGCCTGTTTGTCCTCGTCTTGTTCGTGGCACACAGTGACGCCCAACTCCCGGTGGGTGAACGTGCGGCGGACGAAATCGACGAGCGCATCGCAGTCGGCACGCCACTCTCTGTGCAGGCATTCCTTCTTCTCGAGCAGATAGCGCGCAAGATTCAACGGGGCCCACGCGGTGCGGTTGGTCGGCGTGTCATGATCTTCGAAAAACTGGGCAAAAAGCGCTCCATCGCTCTGCGCGCTCGGCAGTTGATAGTCCTTGATCCAGCGCCATAGCAGGGCGCGCGAGGACAAAAATTCGCCGAATCCGCGTGCGATCAGCGCATCGTACAGGCGCAGGATGTATGCGGTGTTGCCGGAGACCGGTCCGCGCGCCTCGCCGGTTCGAAAGTCGGCGCGAAACGGCCAGGGAGAATGGAATGCGTCGCCCTGCTGTTGGTTGGCCGCGAGCACGCGGGCGTTTCGCAGCGCCTGGTCGAGGTATTTGCGTTCGCCCGTCGCCTCCGCCAACCGGGCGAGCGCGTACCCGGCTACCCCTCCCTTGTCCGGCTCGATCTCGAACGGCCGGTCGGATTGCGAACCCGCATCCTCGGGCAACGGGAAACAATCGCGTCTGCCGGTGGATCGTGTGAAAGAGGGATACTTGCCGCTTGGCGGCGTCAGCGCTTCCGTCACCAGGTACTCGCCCATGCCGCGCGCGATGGACAGCGACGGGCCGTCGAGTTCCCCGCGCAGCGATGCGTATTTGAGGTACGAAACAATTCCCATGCCGATCTGCGTCGACGGGATGGTGTCGGTGCGATCCGCGCTCGGCGTCCACTCGGCATCCAGGAACGTGACGTAGGCGAAGCGCGGGTATCCGCGGTCCCAGGGGCATTCGCGGTAGAAGCCCATTTCCAAATCCAGGGCCCGATTCCAGGAGGTCCAGGGAGCCAGCCGCCCCTCGGCATCGAAGATTGCCGGGTGGCCCGCGATGAGGCTCCCGCTCAATGCTTCTCTCCGACGAGCGTGCCCCGCGCCGTGACGATGTCCACGGAGCCGGTTGGCGGATCGAACACGATTCGTGCATCGCCCCGTTCGAGCAGCCGCATGACGCGCGCGACTTTGTCGTCGAGCGCCAGCTCGCGCTCCCCGTAATCGGTGCCCTCGCGCAGGATGAAGGACTCGATGACCGCCCGCAGCACGTCCGATGCAAGAGCGGTATGCGGCACACTCACCGGTGCGGACGATACCGTATCGCCGGATTCATCCTCCATCGGCGAATGGTCTCATGTTTTCGGTTCGCCGGGGGCGAAACGACCGCGTGCTTCAATCAGCGATTCCCGAACTCCGTGTGCGCAGCGAGCGACATGCGGATCGCGGCATCGTCGAGCTCGTGCTGATCGCGCCGGTCGGCGGCGCGCTGCTCCTCGGCACGGAAGCGCTCGACGGCCCGCCCGAGCGACTCCGCTTCGATGCGCTTCTCGCTCCATTGCACCCGCCGACGCTCGTACTCCGCGCGGGCGGCATCGAGATTCTTGCCGTGTTGGCGCAGCGCATCGCCCAGGCGCTCGAGGAAGGAGCGGTAGTTCTGAAGCTTGACCGCGTCCATCGTGCCCCCGGCGACGGCCGAATTGCGCACGTACTCGTCGCGGTAGTTGGTGAGCTGCGCGAGCTGCCCCTCCAAGTCCGCGACCTTGCGCGCGGCCTCCGCCATCGGCCGGCTGAGTGCGTCGGCGGAATTCGCGGCAATCTCTTGAATGGGCTCGAATCGTTTGGATTTCGTCATGTCCTGGCTACTATCTGCCGGGTCCAGCCTGCGGCGCCGAGAACTGCGTCACGAGTTGCTTGAGGTCGGCGTAACTACGCTCAATGGTGAGAGGCTGATACATGTCCTGTCGCAAAAATTCCTGAATTCGCGGCCACTGCTCGACAGCCAGGTCCACGCGCGGGTCGGCGCCGCGGCGGTAGGCGCCGACGGTGATCAGATCCCGATTCTGCTGATAGGTCGAATAGACCTGTCTGAAGCGCGAGGCGAGGTCCAGCTGTTCGCGGGTCGCGATCTGATGCATGGCGCGGCTGATGGATGCCTCAACGTCGATCGCCGGATATAGGCCGCTTTCCGCCAGGCGTCGCGACAGCACGATATGCCCGTCCAGAATCGCGCGCGCAGCATCTGCGATTGGATCGTTCTGATCGTCGCCTTCGGCAAGCACGGTATAGAACGCGGTGATCGACCCCGCGCCGTGGTCGCTATTGCCCGCACGCTCGACCAACTGGGGCAGCCGCGCGAACACCGAGGGCGGATAGCCTTTGGTCGCGGGCGGCTCGCCGATGGCGAGCGCGATCTCGCGCTGCGCCTGGGCGAATCGGGTCAACGAATCGAACAACAGCAGGACCTTCATGCCCTTGTCGCGGAAATACTCGGCGATGGCGTGCGCAAGCCATGCGCCATGCAGCCGCATGAGCGGCGGGGTGTCCGCGGGGGTTGCGATGACCACGGCGCGCCGCATGCCGTCCGGCCCCAGGGTGTTGCTGACGAAATCCTGCACCTCGCGCCCGCGCTCCCCGATCAGTCCCACCACGGTGACGTCAGCTTTGGTGTAACGCGTCATCATGCCAAGCAGCACCGACTTGCCGACGCCGGATCCGGCAAACAGTCCGATGCGTTGCCCGCCTCCCACCGAAAGCAGCGAGTTGATGGAACGCACGCCCACGTCCAGAGGATCGCGGATGGCACGCCGCATCAGCGGATTGAGGGGCTCGCCGGTGAGGGACACCTGGTCTGTGCAACGCAGCTCCCCCATGCCGTCGAGAGGCCTGCCGGCGCCGTCGAGAACGCGGCCCAGGAGCTCGTTCCCCACCGCCACGGTGCTGACGCTGCGCGTCGGGATCACTCGGGCACCGGGCATGATGCCGCGGATGTCGCCGGTCGGCATCAGGAACAGCTTCTCGCCGGAGAACCCGACGACTTCAGCCTCGATCTGTTTCCCCTCCGCCGTGTCGATCAGGCAGCGTCCGCCGACGGCTGCCTCGCAGCCGACCGCCTCCAAGGTCATGCCCACCATGCGGCTGAGCGTCCCTTCGACCACGAACTCCATAGCGTTCGCCATGCGCTCGCGCGCATGTACCAGCGACTCTGCCCATCGCTTGTATCCGGGCTTTCTCGCCGCGTCCGCCGCGTTCATGCGCCGCCGCCCCGGGGGCCCGTTCCCTGCCGCTCGGTTCCCATGAGTTCGCTCAAGATCGCCCCGAGCCGCGTTTCGAGCCGTGCGTCCACGCGGGAGGTGGCGGTGGTGATCTGGCAGCCGCCGCGCGCCATCACCGGATCTTCGACCAGCTGCCACGCGCGCTCGCTTTCCGTTGGTGCCAGATTCTGACGCACCACCGCCGCATCCTCGGGATGCAGGTGGACCCGCACATCACGGGCGGCAACAGGCAGGGAGGCGATGGCCTCGCGGACGATGCCGATGATCTGCGTGGGATCGGTCTTCAGCTCGCGACGCACGATCTGCCGGGCGAGCGCCATCGCGAGCGTCAACAGCTCGCGCTCGACTTCGGCATCCAGCTCCTCGAATGGCTTGGCGAGATCGTAGAACATCCCCTCGAGCCGCTCGACCTGGGCGCGAACCTCTGCCCGGCCGGCGTCCCGTCCCTCGGCCAACCCTTGCGCAAAGGCCTCCTTGTGGGCTTCCGCCTGCAAATCCACGAGTCCGCTCACCGTTGGCACCTTGAGACCGGCGGCGCCCGGACCCATCTGCGGCGCGGTCCAGAGTTGGGCGTTGCCGGCACTCTGCATGGGCTTCGGGTCAGACAAACTCTGCTCCGCCCTTGCCGCCGAGACTGATGGTGCCTTCCTCGGCCAGACGCTGCGCGATCACCACGATCTCCTTTTGCGCTGCCTCGACCTCGGCGAGCTTCACCGGACCGCGCGCCTCCATGTCGTCCTTGAGGATTTCCGCAGCACGCTTCGACATGTTCTTGAGGATCTTCTCCTGCACTTCCGGCTCCGCACCTCGCAGCGCGACGGCCAACGTATCCGAACCGACCTCGCGCAGCAGCGCCTGGATGCCGCGGTCGTCCACGTCCAACAGGTTGTCGAAAATGAACAGCAAATCCTTGATCTGCTGATGCATCTCGGTGTCTGCTTTCTCTATCTTGCCGAGTTCCTCGCCGCTCTTGTCCCGCTCCATGGCGTTCAAGATATTGGCGACCGTGCGTGCGCCGCCGATCCGACGCAGGGGCGCGGGAGGCGCAACATTGGCCTGCTTCTCCACCAGCTGATCGAGCTCCGTCAGAGCGGTCTGCGCAACCTCGTTCAATGTGGCGATCCGCATCAACACGTCGGTTCGCATCTCTTCGGTGAGCAGCGGCAGGATCGCCGCCGATTGCTCCGCATCGAGATGCGAGAGCACGATCGCCGCGATCTGCGGATGCTCGCCTGAAATGATCTGCGCCACCGCCTTGGCGTCCATCCACTTCAATGCTTCGATCCCCTGGCCGGTCTGCCCGGTGGATACACGATCGAGCAGCAAATCCGTTTTCTGCTTGCCGACCGCCTGCGTGAGCACGCGGCGCACGTACTCCTGAGAGCCCGACGCTAAGTTGGACTTTCCGTCCACGACGCCGATGAAGTTGTCGAGCACGGAGGTCATCTGCTCGCGCGACACCTCCTTGAGCTCGGCCATGGCAACGCCAAGCCTTTGCACTTCCCGGGCGTCGAGCTGCTTCAGCAGATTGGCAGCGTCCTGCTCGCCCAGGCTCATGAGCAGGATCGCGGCGCGTTCGGTCCCTCCAAGATCACCCGGCTTGCTAGCCATCGGCGGCAACCCAATCCTTGACTACTTGTGCGGCACGCTTCGGATCCTGGCCGACCAACGTTCGGGCGGCCGCGATCTGCTGCTCGAAACTCGGCGATAGTTTGATCGGGTTGGCGGCGTTCGAAAGACTCACTCGATCGGCGCCCACCTCGTTGGCGAGACTCGCGTTGCCCGTCTTGTTGCTGCGGGTGAGGGATTTCATCAGCGGCCTCAAGATCAGGAAAGCCACCAGCAGCACGAGCCCCGCGCCGACCAATTGCTTGGCGATCGAACCGACCATTGGGTTCTGCCAGAGCGGAGGCCCCTCGATCGGGCCGATGGGACCACTGTTCTTGAATGCCTGGTTCATGACGTTGATTTGATCGCCGCGATCGTCCTTGAGGCCGATGGACTCGCGCACGAGCTGAGTGAAGCGCTTGATGTCCGCTTCGCTCATCGGTTCCGTCGTGACTTTGCCGTCCTCGGCGGTCTTCTGCCAGTCGTCGATCACGACGCCGACGCTCAGTCGCTTCAACGTGCCCGAGGGCTCCTTGATGTATGCCAGCGTCCGGTCGACCTCGAAATTGCGCGTGCTGCGCTGTGCGCTGGAGGTGGGCCCGGAGCTGGCCGCGGTGGCCTGGCCGGGCGCCGCGGCCTGGCCGGGCGAAGCGGGGGTAGGAGTCGCACCGGCAATCACCGGCGCACCGGACGTTCCCGGGGGCTGATTGCTGAGCGCGCCGGGAATACCCTCGACGCCGTCACCCGCCTTGCGCGTCTCGTTGCTCGTCTGCTCGCTGCGCACCGCCGTCTTCTGCGGGTCGTAGTTCTCGCGCGTCTCCTCCTGGACGGTGAAGTCGAGATCGGCCGTCACCGTGGCGCGCACGCGGCCGGCGCCGACCAAAGGCTCCAACAATTCCACGATGCGGTGCTGGTAGCTCTCCTCGAGTTTGCGGGTGTACTCGAGCTGCCGGTTGCTGATCGCGGACTCTGAATTGTCGTCCGGGGAGCTCAACAGCGAGCCCGCCTGATCGACCACTGTCACGTCGCTAGGTCCGAGCTCCGGAACGCTCGAGGCGACCAGATGCACGATGGCGCTGACTTGGCCCGGGTCGAGCTTGCGTCCCGGATAGAGCTGCAGCATGACGGACGCAGTGGCTCTGTGCGAATCGCGCAGGAACACCGACGGCTTCGGCATGGCCAGATGCACGCGCGCATTTTGCACGCCCTGAACCTTGATGATGGTGCGCGCCAGCTCAGTCTCGAGCACGGACTGATAGCGCGCAGTCTCCATCATCGAGCTCGTCCCGAGCGCCGAGTCCTTCTGGATCATCTCGATGCCCATCGCATCGCTTTGCGGCAGACCCTGGCTGGCGAGGCGAATGCGCGCCTCCTGGACCTTGGACTCGGGGACGGATACCGCCCCCGACGGACTCAGCTTGTATTCGATCCCCGAGGCCGTGAGTGCGTCCATGACCTGTCCGCTTTCTCGCTCCGAGAGCTGACCGTAGAGCACGGTGTAGTTCTGGCCCTGTGACCAGATCACCAGCCAGATGGCGGCGGCCACGGCCGCGGCGACGCCGGCCAGTAGTCCCACTTGTTTGACTATGGGGGCCACCTCGGCAAGACCGCGGGCGGGGACAGATGCGATATCAGCCATGGATCATCCTCGAGGTCGGCTACACCGACATGTTCATTACTTGGGTATAGGCATCCAGGAGCTTGTTGCGCACCTGGGTCATGGCGCGAAAGGCAAGATCGGCCTTCTGCACCTCGAGCATGACCCGGGTGATATCGACGCTCTTGTCGCCGCTTTCGTAGGCGCTCGCGACTTGCGTAGCCTGGTTCTGCATGGAGGCGATCTGGTCGACGGAATTCTTCAAAAGCGCGGCGAAGTCCGTGGGTTGCCCGGACGACGCAGCGACGTCCGTCGGGGCCCCGGCGGCGCGCGCCTGGAGCGAGCGCATCTCCGCCAGCACTTGTTGAATCTGCAGGCTGCTCATGGCGCCACCGCCGCGAAGTCCTGTTGTTGCAGGCGCGGCACGCTGACGCCAGCCGCCTTGAGCTGTTGCAGCTTGTGGCGCAACGTGCGCGGGCTGATCCCCAACCGCTCGGCGGCGAGCTTGCGGCTGCCGCCCGTGACGCGAAGCGTCGCCAGGATGAGCTCGCGCTCCCGCTGCTTCAGACCCCGGTCGAGGCCCGGCGCGGGTTCGCCATTGGCGGCGAATGGGACCGCGGCTGCGCTCGCTCCCGCGCTCAGCAACGGGATGGCCCCTGCGCCCCCCGCCGGCTCTAGGCAGGTGGCTCGCAGATCATCCGTGCCCTGCAGATCCAGATCACAGGCATCGATGCTTCCGCCGGTGGCGAGCCATGCGGCCCGCTGCACGATGTTGGTGAGCTCTCGCGCGTTTCCGGGCCAGGCGTGTTCCAACAACATGCGTTCCGCGGCCGCCGTGAGCGCAAGCGCCGCGTGATTGCCGCGTGCACACGCTTGAATGGCGCGTCGGGCGAGAGGCAGGATGTCGCCGCGGCGCTCGCGCAGCGCCGGCAGGCGCAGCGACATCACGTTGAGGCGATAGAAGAGATCGGCGCGGAAGCGCCCGGCACGCACCTCCTCGGGCAGATCCCGGTTGGAGGTGGCGATCAAACGCACGTCCAAGCTGATGGTGCGGGTGCCGCCGAGGCGCTCCACTTCGCGCTCCTGCAGCACCCGCAGGATTTTCGCCTGCAGCCCCAAATCCATCTCGGAGATCTCATCGAGCAGCAGCGTGCCTCCCTGCGCCTGCTCGAACTTGCCGGCGTGCGCACTCAACGCGCCGGTGTATGCGCCCTTCTCGTAGCCGAACAGCGTCGCTTCGAGCATGTTCTCCGGGATGGCCGCGCAGTTGATGGCGACGAAGGGCTTGTCGGAGCGCTGCGAGTGATCGCGGATGAAGCGCGCATACACTTCCTTTCCGGTGCCGCTTTCGCCGGTGATGAGCACGGTGGCATCGTTCTCTGCGATCTTGCGGGCCAGCGACAGCGAGCGCTTGGACTCCGGGTCGGCGGCAACCACGTCGCTCGGCGTCACGCGGTTGGCGAGCTGTCTGCGCGCCATGTCGATCAGCGCCTGCGCCTCGAAAGGCTTGACGATGTAGTCGGTTGCCCCCTCTCGCATCGCCGATACCGCCTGCGCGATCGTTCCGTAGGCGGTCATGAGCACCACCGGAAGATCGGGCCTCAGCCGCTTGATGGAGGAGAGCAGTTCGTAGCCGCTGCGCCCCGGCATTTGCACGTCGGAGATCACCAGCGCGACCTCCTCCGATTCCATCAGCCGAAGGGCCTGATCCGCATCGCCCGCGGCGACGGCGGCAAGACCTGCGGCGCGCAGGGTGTCCATCAGCGCCTCCCGCAGGTCGGTATCGTCCTCGACGATCAGGACCGATTCTTTGACGATGTTCATGCAGTTTCCTCAGCAGGTAAATCGATGATGAATGTCGCGCCGCGCGCTGCCGCGCCACGGCCGGGATCGGCGAGGCGCACGCTTCCGGCATGCGCCTCGACCACGCTCTTGACGATCGCCAGGCCGATCCCGTTGCCGCGTGAACGGGTCGTGAAGAAAGGCTCGAAGATCCGCTGCCGGATGTGCGCCGGCACCCCGGGACCGTTGTCGCTCACCACGATCTCGGCCCGGCCGCCGGCCGCGCGGCGCGCCAGCAACTCCAAGTCGAGTTCCGCGCCCCCGGACTGCAGGGCGTTGGTGGCGAGGTTCAGCACGGCCGAGACCAGGGACGGGGCGTTCGCCCTCACGGTGAGTCCCGGCGCTTCGGTGCGGATGGTCAAGCGCACGCCCCGGCGCAGCGCCGGACGCAGCCATTGCGCCACCTGCTCGAGCAGCGCGCTCACGCTCACCAGCTCTCGGCTCGCGCCGCCGTGAGCGAATGCCAGCATGTCGTTCACCAGCTTGTCGAGCAGTTTCAAGCTGCCCACGGTCTTCTCCGAGCAGCGCGTCAGATCCTCCGCGCTTCTGCCCGGCATCGACATCTGCGAGGCGTAAAGAAGCGCCGCAGCCAGCGGCGTGCGGATCTGGTGCGCAAGACCCGCGGCCAACTCGCCCATGGTCACGAGCCGCTGCTGACGCGCCAGAAAAACATTCATGAGATGTGTCTCGGTCACGTCGGTGAGCAGCACCACCTCCCCCCCGTGACGCAGATCGCGTCGCGAGATATTGACGAACCGGCCGGTGCGAAGCTCCGTATGCTCGCCGATCGCACCTGAGTTCACGGCGGCGCGCGCCAGCACGGATGCAAAGGTTTGGTGCACCAACGGTTCGCCGAGGAGCGCGACCGCGGCCGGGTTCGCCTCCTGGACTTCCCCGCGTGCATCCAGTACCAGTACGCCGCCCGGCAGGCCTTCGATCAGCGCCGATAAGCGCCCTGCGAGATGCTCGTTGCCCGCGTGCGCCTCGCCCAGTTCGTGGCGCAACTGAGCCACCTGGGCACGCAGTGCCTCGAAGGCGCCGGATAACTGTTCCGAGACGGAGCCGAAAGCGCGGAATGCGGCGGTGAGCTCAGTGCGCTGAGCGTTGACCAGGTCGAGAGGATTCGCTGCCATGCGAGAGAAGAAAGCAACTTCTGTGCCTCGGCCGCTTTTATCACACTGATCAACCGCTTACAGAGAGGGCCCCGGGCAGATGCGGGCGAGCGTCAATAAACTGTCAGGCGCTCAGACGGTATTTGCGCAGCTTCTCGACCAGGGTGGTGCGGCGGATGTTCAGGAGCCGCGCTGCTCCCGCGACCGTGCCGTCGGCTTTCTCCAGCGCTTTGCGAATCAGTCCGATCTCGATCGCGGACAGATGATCCTTCAAGTCGATGCCGCCGCTCTTCAGCAAAGTGCCGCCGGCCTCCGCATCCTCCAGCAGATCCGAGGTATCGCTGACGTGCACGGTCAGCTCCTCGGTCTCCTCGGTCTCCTCCGTCTCTTCGGTCTCGCCGTCGTCGGCGGCCTTCGATTCGCGGGCGGGCAGGATGCGCATGCTGCCACCCAGCCATGCGCCCGTGCCGCTGGCTCGATAACGCTCGGGAAGATCCTCAGCGGTCACGGTTTGGTCCGGATACAGGATCGCAAGACGTTCGAGCAGATTCGCAAGCTCGCGCACGTTGCCCGGCCAACGATTGGCGGAGAGGCAACGCATGGCGCCCTTGTCCAGGCTGAGGTGGCGGCCCGCATTTTGATCCTGGCGGCGCAGCAGGTGATCGATCAGCACCGGCAAATCCTCGAGCCGCTCCCGCAAGGGCGGGACCTGCAAGGGGAAGACGTTGAGGCGATAGAACAGGTCCTCGCGGAAGCGCCCCGCGAGAATGGCGGCATCGAGATCCCGGTGGGTCGCCGCGATGATGCGCACATTGCAGAGGATCGTGCGATTACTGCCGACGCGCTCGAAGGTCCGCTCCTGCAGCACCCGCAACAGCTTCACCTGCATCTGCAGCGACATGTCGCCGATCTCGTCCAGGAACAGGGTTCCGCCCTCGGCGAACTCAAACCGGCCGAGTCGGGTCGACAACGCACCGGTGAAGGCGCCTTTTTCATGTCCGAAGAGCTCACTTTCCAACAGGTCCGCCGGAATCGCGCCGCAATTGACCGGCACGAACGGGTGCCCGGCGCGGCCGGACATCTCGTGAATGTGGCGCGCGACCATCTCCTTGCCGGTTCCGGACTCACCGAGCACGAGGACATTGGTATCAAAGGGCGCCACCTGCTCGATCAGGCGGTGAATGGCCCGCATTGCACGCGAGTCCCCGCTGGGACGGAAGCGATGGGCTCCCGGCTGTGTGGGATGGCCGTTGCGGACGTTCTGGGCCTGATTCAGAACCGCGGACAGCCGCCGCTGCTTCACGGGAAGATCGAGGTGCAGCCAGGCGAGGTCACCGCTCGACTCGGCAATCTTCGGAAGGCCATTGCGGGAGAGAAAAATCACCGGCAAGGGCTGCGCCAGGGCGCGCAGACGAGCGACCAGCTCAATGCCTTCGGCGGCGATGGTTTCGGCACCGACAATCAACGCCAACCAATCGTGAGCGCCCTCGGTTTTGCGCCCGAGCTCGGCCAGGTCGTGAAAGCGCACCGGCTCCAAGTCGAGAAAGCGAAGCAGCGCCTCGAGCTCGCGGGCCTGCGAGTCTGAGGGTTCCATCACAATTACTTTGGCGTCGACCACTAGATGGGACTCCTTCCCTACAAAAAATGTGACGGACTCCGCAGATCTATGAACCCGTCTTAAACATATCGCCTAACTTATTGAGATTGCTCATTCAATCTCCTGTCGGCCCACATACTAGCCGATCAACTTGTGGGAAAAGCAGTTGGCAAACACCCGTAATCAGTGTAGGGCCGTTGCTTAATTTTGCCCTACGGTATTTGGTCAGGGCAGACTGAGGTTTTCGCTAGTGAGGGTTAGGTGAAGAGGCTCGAGCGCCGGCGACGAGGCGACGGTGATGCCGGAAAATAAGCTTTTCGAGAAGATCGACGACACCTTCGCTCATGTCGCGAAATTTCAGTTGCGCGATGCGCTCGCCGCCCTCGCTGCGCTCGCTCGCGACGCTGCTCGGTATCTTGAGCGGCTGCGGTAGAGCGGGGTTGATGTAGATGTGGACGAGGCCCGCCTCCCCCACCGCCGGCGCCGCCGCGCCGAACCATTCCAGACCGCTCGCGCCGAGGCGAACCTTGTGGGCGGGCGGTAGTGCCGCGCTGCGCACGGCGATCTCGGCCGTGAGCCGCAGCAGGATGTTCAGTTTGTATTCAAGGCGCTGCAGCTCGTGAAGCAGCGCCGGTGATTCATCCTTGAGTGCCTCCGAGATCCGTAGTTCGTCCAACGAGGACTCGGCGCCGAGGAGCTGCTGATTATCCGCGTGCAGGCGCGCGAGCACCAAGCCCCGCGGTATCTCTCCCGGCAGCCAGACGAGCGGCAGCAGTTCCTCGAAGATCAAGCCATCGCCGAGGAACGACGTGGGCATGGCAGAGGTGCCGCCTCAGAGCCGGTGATTGGAGTACGCGCGAAGCGCGCGCCGGCCCGCTGCCAACATGTCCATGTCGCGGCACTTGGCGCGGAAGCGATGCTCCATTCGCCCGAGCGACTGGGCATTCAAATCGGCAATCTGGCAAATCACCGCTCGATCCTCGTCGGTCATGGGTTTGAGGGCCTGGCGGGCGGACTTTATCAGCCGGAGCCGCTCGGCGTCGAGACGGATCACCTGCTCGGCCTCGCCGCTCTCGGTGGCTTGCAGCAGCTGCCGTGACAGCTCGAGCGCCCGCTCCATCGCGTCGCGGGCCTCCTCGCGAGTCAGCGCAGGCGCGCTCGGTTCGACCGGCGGCAACTCCCGCCTCATTGCTGATCCGAGACGATCTGGTCCCAGCCGCTCTTGACCTTGCGCACCAAGGCGCTGATCTCGGCCAGGATGGCGCCATCGTTGTGCGCATTCGCCATGGTCAGCTGGGTGAGCATGTAGCCGTATAAAGAGTGCAGGTTCGCGGCGACCTCTCGGCCGCGCTCCAAGTCGAGAGTCGAATCGAGGTGATTGATCAGGCGGAAGGCCTTGTCGACCGCCTTGACCTTGGCGATCACCGCAGGGAGCGGCATATTGTCCTTGATGCGCTCCATACAGCCCTGCGCGGTCGCAAGCTCCGCCAGGATCTGTTCGTACATGATCTGCACGAGACGGGTCGGGCTCGCGTTCGCCACCAAGCCGTGTTTGCGCACGGATGCGTACTGCGCGGCGCCTCGTTGCGAGTACATCATCTTTGCGGACCTTAGGTGCCCAGCGTGCCGCTGCTCAAGCTCGAGCTCGAGGATGAGGAGGAGGAGCTGGTGCTCGAGGAGGGGTTAAATTCCGCGGTCAAGTAAGTCTGCATCTCCTTGAGCGAGGCGACCGCCGTGTCCATGGCGTTGTACTGGGCGGTGAGCGTCGCCGAATAGGCCGCGAGCTCGGTCTGCAGGGCACTCTGCTGCTGCGAGACGTTGGTCAGGCTGGCCTGCAGGCCCTGGTTGATCGACGACAGCAGGCCACCCGGCCCGGTGTACTGATTGATCAGCGAGTTGAGCTGGGTCGCGATTCCGGTGCTGCCGCCGAGCAGATTGCCGACGGACGTGAGATTCGCGGTCAAAGCGTTGTTGAGCGCCCCCGAATCGCTGACCAGGCTTCCGGTATTGGCATCTGTCGTGATGCCGATATTGGCGAGCGAGCTGATGCCTCCGGTGTTGCCGGACTTGACCGTGTCCAGGATGTTCGCGAGCTGATTCTGGAAGGATTCGAGCGTCGCATTACCATTGAGCGGCCCGGCAGTCTGCGTGCTCGGATCATATCCGGTCAGGGACTGGATCGCGCTGATGACGCCGTTCGCCGCGGTCACGAAGGTGCCAATCGAGGTCGCGGCGGCGGTGCTGTCGGGCGTCACCGAGACGGTGGTGGGCGTACTCGCCGCCGACACCCCCAAAAGATCGAGAGTCACGCCGGTGATCGCGCCGCTCACCAGATTATTGGCGCTGGTGGCGGGGTAGCCGTTGAGCGTGAAGTTGGCATCCTGCGCTGCCGTGGTCTGCGTCAGATTGGTGATATTGTCGGTCGGATCGTAGACCAGCGGGGCGAGGCCGCCGTTGCCGCCGGATTGCGTCACGGTGATGGCGTTCGCCGTGCCCGTCGATGTGCCGGAGATTACCAACCGCGCGCCGCCGGAGGTGCTGATCACGCTCGCGGTCACACCCGGGTTGTTCGAGGCGGAATTGATGGCGGACGCAATGCCGGCCAGTGTGTCGTTGGTGGAGTCGATGGTGACCGAGGTCGAGGCGGCGCCGACCGTGATGTTCAGCGTGCCGGTGCCGATTTCCGTCGTACCCGAGCCCGTAAACGCCTGCGAGGTGAGCGTGGCGGCCGTTGCGAGATTTTGAACCTGCAGCGAGTACTGCCCCGCCACCGCATCCGAGCTCGTGGTGGCCGAAGCGATGGTCTTGTCCGCCACCGTCGCGGCATACCCGGCGAGCTGCGTGGGGTTCTCCAGCGTCGAGAGGGTCGCCTGCAGGGTGCTCAAGGCGCTCGAGAAAGTGCCGAACGCCGAAACCTGGGCGTTCAGCGTACTCTGCTGCGATGCCAGGGAGTTGGTCTGCGCCGCCCCGTAATTCGCGGTCAGCGATGACACGATCGCGCTGATGTTCAGCCCCGAGCCGATGCCGGTGGAGGTGATCAGCGATGCGGCTGTGCCGGTTGAGGCGCCCGAAGCGGAGGCGGCGGAGGAGGTGGAGGAAACGGGTGAACTCATGAGTAAAGACCTCTGCTGCGCATACCGGGATTATCGGCATTGATCCGATGAACTTAAGCAAGACTCATACCAGGAGCTGGCCGTTCGGCGCCGGATCCGGTCCCGCTGGTCAGGCGTGCTCGTCGATCAGGGCGCTCGAGATCCCGAGACTCTTGGCCAGCGCCGGAAAGGCGATCACCGGATAATCGGCGATCACGGCCCCGTTGGCGGGATTGATCTCCTGAATCAGGGCGGAATTACTGTCCGGGGCTACCCGAAACTGGTTCGGCTTACCCGAGTCATTGAGGAATTTGTTGAGGAACGCGACCTGCGCCTGCACATCGCGGGTGCGCGAAACGCCGGCACTCTTGGTCGCAGCACCGGCACTTTCGGCCGTCGCATGGCCGCCGGACGGCAAGGATTTGCCGCTCGAGGATTCACTCGTAACCTTGGTAGGCGCCTGACTTCCGTGCACGAGGCTTATCGCCGGTATCAATACCGGGGTTGCATCGCTCGCCATGTG
>Ga0182030_10000365_pt1 | contig 81699 bp, 40 predicted proteins | sample 812S3MmetaG_FD_121299 | JGI IMG/M metagenome (GOLD analysis project Ga0182030, IMG submission 121299) | Permafrost microbial communities from Stordalen Mire, Sweden - 812S3M metaG (Illumina Assembly) | ecosystem: Environmental > Terrestrial > Soil > Wetlands > Permafrost | place: Sweden... | reverse complement strand
GTGCTTTTGTGCCGGATCCCAACCGGGCGCGGCGTTCGTGCTGCTCGACAACCCGGCCGCGCCGCCGTTGTTCCAATCCTGCGCCTGCGAATAATAGAAACCCAGCTTGACCCTGTATTTCCGGCACGCTTCGGCGAGCGGCTTCAACACATCTTTGCCATAAGGCGTGGCGTTCACAATGTTCCACTTGCTGGCCTTCGTGTCGAACATTGCAAAACCGTCGTGGTGCTTCGAGGTGATGACGATGTATTTCATGCCGGCGTCCTTGGCAGCCTTAACCCAGTCGTCGGCATTGAATTTCACCGGATTGAAGTCCTTGGCGAATTGCTGGTATTCCGCCATCGGAATTTTCCCTTTGTTCATGATCCATTCGCCGATGCCGGGCACGGGCTTGTCGTGGTAATACCCGGCAGGCACGGAATAAACGCCCCAGTGGATGAACAGCCCGAACTTTGCGTCGCGCCACCACGCCATGCGCGAATCGCGCTGGGCTTTGGTTTCAACTTTGTCCGTCTGGTTGGTTTGCGCCGGGGCGGACGCGGCAAAAGCCGCCAGGCCCGCCGCCAAAGCGATGGTTGTGATGAAGTGTTTTTTCATAATTGATGCTTCAGTTTCTAGCCGAGGTCGTTGGTTCAGGTTCCAAAGTTTTTGTCACTCTTGGCTTTTCCTGGTTCGCTGGAGTGATTCCGGCTGATCTCCGCCGCCGTCGGCAACACGCGCCGATATTCGTCAACTCGCAGTCCGATTTTATCAAACGGAATCGGCTCAAATCCGGGAATGTGCTGAAAGACGACGGAATCCGCCCGCAGGTTAAAATTATAATTCTTCGCGTCCGCAAATCCCGGATCCGCCGCCGTCACAAAATTGTGACGCGCCAAAAACAAGTTCGTGTCCGTCTGCCGCGCCTTGCCCATCTTCAGCGCAAACGGTTCGCCGGTCTTCATCACAATCAAATTACGCTCAAATTTTGTCCGCAGCGGCAGTTCGGGATGACTCGCCAGCAGGTTCGTCATTTCCGGAAACCGCTCCGACCACGGCGGCTGTGACGGATGAGTCTCCATCACCGCCTTGATCAACCGCGAATTCGTCGCATAACCGCGCGCCGCGCCGCGGTCGTCCATGCCGAACACCGGGCCTTCGTCCTTCACGAATATGTTGTTCAAAATCGTGTGGTCCGGGCCGGAAGCAATCCACACGCCCACGCGGTCGCCGGCAAACACGTTGCCGAAAACCAAATTCCCGGATGCGCCGTCGTCCGGGTTCACGCCGCCAATCGTGTCGTGGATGAAATTGTAGCGGATGACCACGCCGCGAATCGTCCAGTCCAGCCACGAATAAAACGAACCGACATCGCCGGATTGGAAGCCGCAGTTGAAAATTTCGTTGTATTCAAAAACGTTATCCTGCCCGCTCACCAACACCGCATCGCGCGGCGCGTCGTGAATCAAATTATTGGCACTGCGGATGCCGACCGCCGTGCCGAGCTTGAACATCGCGTCGTTCGGCCCGCCGCCAAAACTCAAATCCACCGCCGCCGAATACATCGCCTTCAGCACGCCGTAGTGGTGCATGTGGTTGTTGACGACAAAATTTTCCGACGGAATCAGCTTCAATTTGTCGCCGCCGCCGATGCGCACGCAGCCTTCGCCGAGGTCATAAAAATCGCAGCTCTGCACGCCGCTGCGATAGCCGCTCAACGTCACGCCACGCTTGGCGAGATTGCGGAACGTGCAGCCGGCGATCAGATCGGACTCCGCATCCACCGCGTCCACGCCGTCGCCGAGCGACGCCTCAAACGTGAGGCCGATTAGTTTCAAATGCGCTGCGCCGTTGATGAAAACCAGCGGCTGGTCGAGCTGTGAAACCATCAGCTCGCCGTCCGCGCCCGGCGGCCAGAGGAATAACGTCTGCGAATCGAAATCAATCGCCCACTCGCCGGGCTGGTCAATTTCCTCGATGAGATTCACCGCGCACCACGGCTCCTTGCCATTGCCAAACGGACGGGTGTATTTGTTGCCGATGCCGTTGACGATGCCGGCCGCCAGCGTGATTTGATGATTGGCCGGATCAATTTTCGCGACGCGCAACGCCGGGTCTTCCCACGGCACGCGCCACTGGCCTTTCAGCCAGACGCTGTGGTTTTGCAGCCAGCGCGACGGCCGCTCATCGCGATATTCAAACGTGCCGCCGGTCTTGGCGTCGCCGTTGACGACGGCTTTCTTCATCGTCGTCCAATCTTTCGGATCAGCCGAATTCGGCCAGCGCGAGAGTGGCAGGCGCTTGCCGTTCCAGAACAATTCAAAAATCCCGCCGCTGTCGCTGAAGATCGGCGGAAACGGCCCGGCGCGCTTCAAACCCAACTTGTTGATTGACGCGCAGACAACCTTGCCGCGCGCCGCCGGGTCGAGCCGCGAAAGAACTTTTTCATCCGACACCGGCGCGAACTCGGAAAGTTTCAGCACGCGCCCGCCGAGAATTTCCACCGGCTGATTTTGAAACGCGCGATAAACAATCGGCGAATCCTTCGTGCCGGAATCGCCGGCGGAAAATTCCAGCGAGTTTTCGAGCGAGTATTTGCCGCCGAGAATTTCCACCGTCACGCCGCCGGGCGGCAATCCGCCGGCGGATTTCATTTTGCGGATTTCATCGCGTGCCCGCGCAATCGTGGCGAAAGCCGTCTGTTCGGACTTGCCGTCGTGCCTGTCGCCGCCGTCCGGCGCGACGAACAACTCGGCGGCGAAAAGGTTTTGAATGGCGAGCGTCGCCATCACGGTGGCGACGTAAAATAAATGAAGCTTTGGCTTGTTCATGTTGGTTGCAAGCAAAAGTGAACGACAAATCCGGCAAAAACGGAAGATGCCATCTTGCGTCACCGACGGGTCAATTTGCGTCACGGTAGTCGCAGGCGATAAAACGCCTGTGGTGAATTTGGATTCAGCGGATTGGTGGCATTCAGACTACCGCCGGAGCCGAATTGATTAGTCGAAAGGATCGTCCAGTTCGTCAGCGGCGTGGAAAGATTGGTTGTCGCGAGCAGATAATAATTTGCGCCAGCCGTGCCGTTGCTGCCGGTGATGATCAAATTGCTGCCCGAGAGACGTGCGCCGTTGATGACCGGTGGCGGCGGTGCCGCCGGGAAATTCACCTGCACCACCGGGCTGATTGTCAGTCCGCCGAACGGGCCGGTCGCCGAGACTTTGTAGAACGCCGTGCCGCTGCTGACGACGTTTTGGTCAGTGAAATTCGTGGCTGTAAGTCCCGAGGCGATGATTTGGAACGGGCCGTTTTGATTTGTCGAAACTTGCACGGCAAAAGACGCTGCCTGCCCTTGCCAAGTCAATGTCGCGCTATTGTAAGTGGCCGAAATTTTCGGCGTGCCAAGGAAGACGAGATTGTCGAACGTCGCGCTCGCGGCGGTGGTGTTTTGCGGCGCGACCGCGAGGCCGACGATGGAGTTGGTTGGAATCGGCGCGTTGGTCGTCGCGCCAATTTGGTTCCAAGTGCCGCCATCGTAAGAATAAAACGCGCTGAAGTTTGTTCCCGAACGCACGAGCCGCGACCACACGGGCGGATAAACGGCGTAGCTGTAATTGAACAAACTCTGTCCGCCGGAGACGCTGCCGGAGACGCGGCGATACTGGAAATAAATCGGCGAGACATACGGATCCCAGCCGGACATCGCGTAAGTGGTGTTGTTGGCCGTGCTGGCGCGCATCATCACACCGAACTTGGAATACTGGCTCAAGCTGGTTACGGAGGGATTGACGCTGGCAAGCCGGACGGTGAACGAGCCGTCGCCATTCCACGGCAGGTAAAGATAAGTGCATTGCTCGCTGAAGTTGCCGCTGGGAATGTCGCCCTGCGAACACGTCAGCACCCAGTTGCTCGGCGATTGAAAAATTCCGTCGCCGACGGCGGTGCCCACATAGCCCGACGTGAAAGGTCCGCCGGTCGGCGGCACGAGTGAAACTTCGTTCGAGAGCGGGCCTTCGTAACTGTTCAGCAAGGCCGTGACGACATAGAAGTAACCGGTGCTATTGAGATTAGTGTCGGTATAAGTCGTCGCGGTCTGGTTCGACGAAATCAAAGTGTAAGGTCCGCCGGAAAGCGTGGCGCGATACACGTTGTAACCAGTCGCGCCATTGAAGACGCCCCACGAATGCGTCAGGCCGTAATTCGTGCCGCCGGATGAAAGATTGCGGATGACCGAGACGGTCAGTTGCGGGCCGGACGGGATGACGGTCACGGGAAAACTCAACGAAGTTTGCTCGCCGAGCGAATCCGTCGCAGACACCTGCACGAGATTTACGCCCACGGGAAAAACCGTTCCCGGCGGCGAGCTGAAAACCGGCGTCAGCGAACTGCCAAGATAATCTGTCGCCGTCGCGGTAAAATTCGCCGCCGCGCCGGGCTGGCTGTTGGGTGCGGTCGTGTTCGCAGTGACGATGACATTGGTCGGCACGGTCAGCGTCGGTGCGGCGTGGCCGAGGGTGCGCGCGAAGCTGGTGACGCGGGTGCGATGATCGGGATTGCTGCGATCGAAGATGAGTTTGTCCACCGTGCCGTTGAGCTGGTCAATCGTCAGGACGGTATTGTTGGAAGCCCAACTGGTCGCGGGCGTGTTGCTGCCCGAGAGGAAGGGAAACAGCAAAATCTTGAACGACGGTGAAACAACATTTGTGCGCGTGATGAGCAAACGGCTCGACGGAACGTAGGAAAATAGTTTTGAATTGTTGTCCCAGCCATAAGTGAGGTTGGTGGTGCCCAGACCGGACGGATGATTCTCCACAAAAATCGGCGGCTGCCCGGCGGTGGATGCCTCGGTCACATCGCGCACCAGCAGGCGCGGCAAACCTGCCTGGCTGTTGGTGCCTTTGTCAACCAGATGATACAAAGTGATGTCCGTGGCCGTCGCGCCGGATAAATTGGTCAGCGACGAGTAAATGGAATTGCTACTCGTGTCTATGAACCGGCCACTACTGCCACCGAAGCTCACCGCGCACGGCATGGACCAGCGATAATTCTGCGGCGTGCCGTCCTTGCTGATGTCGTCCATGACCAGCACATACGGATTCGTGCCGCGCACCGTCAGCACGGAACGCAACGCATACTGCACCGCGTTGTAATTCGTCGTCTGAACGCTCCACGTCGAGGCAAGTTGTTGTTGCGTGTAGGATGAAAGATTTGGCAGCAGACCGAACCACGCGTTCTGCGCCTGTGACACGCCGGTGTTGATGGAATTGTTCGTGCCCAAGCCCCAGTTATAGGCCGGACTCGCATCGCCGGCGAACAGTGTCCACTGCTTCGCCGGGTCTTCGGTGATTTCGAGCAGCTTTCCCGGCGGCGGCGGACCCCAGGAATTGTTCGTGGTGATGGTGGCCGAACTCGGGCTTTGGCCGATGTAACCGGATGTCGCCGGATCGCTCGCAAGATTCGTGTTTTGGATCAGCACCGTCGCCTGCAAATCATTGATCGTGCAATGATAACCCGGCGGCGAACTCCACGCGCGGCCCAGCGCGTAAAGCGAAAAATTATTCCGCTCCGCGTGCATGTGGCCGTCCTGATCGAAACGATTTTCAAAAACCAAGTTCAAATCATTTTCGCCCCAGCCATTGCGGGAAACGACCACCGCGCGTTCCGGATCAAATTTGGTCAGCGCCAGATTTTTCTGCTGCGCCACGGTGGCCAGCGTCGTGTTCGTCGGGTCGCTGGCGAACATCGCCTGCACGAGATCGTTTTCATTTTCGACCCGGAACGCGCGATAAACGTAATCCACCATCGGGTCATTGGGATAAACGTATTTGACGATGTAAGCGGCATTCATCTGCCCCGGCCCCGGCGTGAACGGCAGGCCGTCGTGGTGGTCGAACAGCCTCATGCCCTTGCCGTCCTCGCCCGGCGCGAGATTGTAAAGCGCGGCCAGCGAGCTTTGGTAATAATAAGTCGTGGTGAACTGATCCTCGCCGCGCCGCGCCAGCGCCAGCGCCGCCGGCGCGGAGATGTTCTGGCCGAGCTGGAAATAATCCACCATGTTCATGATGAAACCCCACGGCGAGACATACCAGTCGGTGTTCCAGTTCAGCAGCCGGCGCAGATTGTTCACCGAAGCCGGCGACGCAAACGGCCACGCGGTCGGGCCGGTCGCGTAAGGTTGTGTCGGGCCGAACGCCGCCTGCACCGAGGCGGTGACGTTGGTTTCCTCGCCTTCAATCGCGAGCTGGGGCAAAACGATTCCGTCCGCGAGATTCGGAAAATCGCCGTTTTGCAGAGTGCCATTCCAAGCGGATGAGCGGCTGATGCCGCCGCCACCGGTGTTGTTGTAGCCGTAGCCGATGGCGTAAAGATAATCGCGCGTGTCGTTCTGCTGCTGCGGCGTCATCCAGTCATAGACCAGGTCGTAGCACAACGCCATGTTGTAAAACGCCGCCGGATTGGTGCTGTTCAAATTCATCTCCACCTTCGCCGAGGCGGCGACGAGCGTCGCGAGATAATTGAACCGCGCCTGATTGGTGGCTGCCACCGACCCGTGCGGCAGCGTCGGGTCCGTGACCACCCACGCGAGGTAACACGCCGTGACCAGCGCGTCGAAATAACTGCCCGACGGATTATGGCCGATGATCAATTCGGTCATGATGCTGCTCGCGTTGGTGCGCGCCGAAAACACGGTGTTGGTGAAGAAGGTTCCGCTGTAACCGCCCGCCGCGTAATTCGTGTAAATCGTGATGAGATTTTTCATTGTCGAACCGGCCTTGTCGAAATTTCCGGCGAGCGCGCTTTGGAGGTTCGTGATGGCCAGCCGCACTTCGTAGGAATTGGTCGTCTTGCTGCTCAACTCTGGCCAGTCGCTGCGGCTGAACAAAACCCGCGGATGGTAAAACGGCCCCGGATCCGCCGAGAACTGCCGCACGGAAGTCGGCGGCGCAATGTCCGGGTTGCGTCCGACCTGATGGTTCGGGTTGAACGCCCCAACGCTGTCCCACACATTCACCCAGACGTAACGCGATACGGCATTGACGCCGTCGCTCGCCGTAACTTGAAACTGGTAAATCCCCGCCGCCGGCAATGTCACAACAACTTGATTCGAGCTTGTCTGCGTGGCCGAAAACGTCGCGGTGCCTGTCGTGGCGAACGAATTGATCGTGTCTGCCACCTGCGACCAGACGAAATTCGTCGGGCTGAAATTCGCCGCCGTTGCAACCAAAGTCACCGTCGTCGGACCGTTTGTCCGCAGCGTCACAATCGGCTGATGCGCGTTGCTCGCCGAAGAAACGACCTTGACAGAAACCGACGGGTCGGTGTAAGCAGCCGGGAGTTTGCCGGCGGCCAAGAGATAGAAAGCCAGACCGAAAAGAAATGGGAAAAGTCTCATGATGCTTTTGAAATGTCAGTTTGAAATTCTTTGCAACTTACGGCAACCGGAGCCGGTAGAAGATTTGCGGCGAACTTGGGTTCAGCGGATTAGTCCAGTTCACGCTGCCGCCGGGGCCGAACTGATTGGTCGAAAAAATCGTCCAGTTTGTCTGCGGCGTGGAAAGGTTTGTCGTCATCAGCACGAGATAATTCGCGCCTGCCGCGCCGTTGGTGCCGGTGATGACCAAGTTGGTGCCGGACAGGCTGATGCCACCGATAATCGGTGGCTGGCTCGACGCGGTAACCACAATCGCGAGGCTGACGGTGTTGGTTCCCGCGCTGCCACTGACGGTCAGCGTGACGAGATTCGTGCCGATGGAGTTAAATGTGTGCGATAAGTTCATCGCGGGTGTGTTGGTCGTAAAACCGTCGCCGAAATTCCAACTGCGGTTCGTGATGGTGCCAATCGAGGTGTCGGTGAAATTCACGGAAAGTGGCGAAGCGCCATTTGTCGCGCTGGCGGTGAAACTGGCGAGCAGCACTTGAAAATTCGTCAGCACCACGCTCGTCGCGGTGGTCACGACGAGGAAACTGCCACCGGCATAGTTCGCCATCGTCACGCGATTGCCAGCGACGTTGGTGAACGCGCCGCTCAAGCCGCCGCTGCCGACGGTGAGAATCGTGAAGCTGTTGTTGGTCGCGGGCACAAAATTATTGATCAGGCTCACATTCAAACTGCCGTTCAACGCCGCCGCGCCGGAGATGGAAACATAGTCATAATTATTTGCCGCGTTGGTGAAGCCCGTCGCCTGCGTGGTGCCGCCGAGGTCAATCGCCAGCGCGGCAGTGTTGGAACAGACGTAATTTCCGAGCACGGTGGTTTTCCCTGGCGTGCCGACATCGCCGGGCGCGAGCGTGCCGCCGAAATTAACGAGCGAGTTGGTCGGCTGGACAAAAAGGTTGGTGGTGTTGAAAGTGTTGACCGCCAGCCGGCCGCCGTTGAAAAGAAACAGATTCGTTCCGCCCGCCGCCGGCACGTTGGCGGAAACGGTGCCGGCGATTTTCAGCACGCCGCCGTTGAGCAGATATTCCGTGACGCCGCCGGCGCCCGCCGCGTTGAAAACCAGATTTTGATTACCCGAACCGCCGTTGACGCCGATCAGCGCGGTGCCGCCGTTTTGCACCACAGCAACCGTGGCACTGGCGACGTTTTGCCCCATCGAAAATCCGTCGTATTGCACGGCCCACATATCCAGCGTGCCGCCGGCCTGAATGGTGATTGATGCCGTCTCGCCCGCAGTCATGCCGCCGTTACCGAAATCAAAACGGTTTTCGTTCACCGCGCCGGGATAATGCGTCGAGTTGAGCCGCAGCACGCCGCCGTTCTGGATTTGGAAAATGCCTTTGACGCCACGCGCGCCGCTGGTTTCCAGCGTGGCGTTGGCAATGATGTTTGTGCCGAGCATATATGGCCCGCCGTTGCCGCCGATGCGCGGCGTGAACCAGTAGCCGTTGGTGAGCACCAGCGTCTGGTTTGCCGCGTTATTGCGCAGATCGGTGCCGAGGTTCAGAAGATAATTCGAGCCGCCAATCAGAATCAGCGCGTTGCTGGAAGAGTTGTAAACCGTATTAAAAGTATTGGAACTGCTGGCAAAGTTCAGCGTGAGCTGACCGCTGGTGGACAGGTTGTCAATGGAACTGTTCGTGGAACTGCCGCTGATAAAACCGCGCTGCACAAAATTGTCGGGTCGTGTGTAAAGCAAATCGCCGCCGTTCAGGAAAATGTTGGTGGCAATTGAACCAGTGCCGCCGCCGTCGTCAATTTGCAGCAAACCGGCGCTGACGGTGGTGGTGCCCGCAAAAGTATTCGACGCGGTCAGGATAGTCGTGCCACCGCCGATCAAAGTCAGCGCGCCGGAGCCGGTGATGGGATTGGCGACGGTCAGCGTGTTGGCGAAGTTGAACGTCCCACCGCCGGAATTCAGCGTCACCGCGCGGTTGTTGAACGTGAACAAACCGCCGGAGGTGATTTGCAGCGTGCCGCCGTCAAGCAGCAGAACCGTGCCCGCCGCGCCGAGGTTGGCGTCGGCCACGATCGAGACCGCGCCGCCGCTGATGGTGGTCGTGCCGGAGTAAAAATTGTTGGCCGCAAGCGTGAGCGTGCCGCTGCCGGTTTTGGTCAGTCCGCCCGTGCCGTAAACCGCACCGGCGAGGGTCGTGTTGCCGGATTGGTTGAAGATGAGCGTGGCGTTGTTGGTGACGTTGCCGGAGCCGAGGCTGCCGGAGTTCGTGCCGTTGCCGACTTGCAGCGTGCCGCTGTTGACGGTCGTCGCGCCGGAATAGTCGTTCGTGGTCAGCAGCGTGAGTGTGCCGCTGCCATCTTTTTGCAGCGAGGTGGTGCCGGAAATTTTTCCGCTGCCGCCGAGCGTGTAATTTTTTGTTGCGTTCACTTCCACGAACGCCGGTTGCACGGTGGCAGCGAGGTTGACCGGCGGTGTATTTGTTCCGCTGTCGCTGAACGTCACCGTATCGCCGTCCCAGAACGGCGCGGGCGTGCTGGTGTTGAGCCACGCAAAATTATTCGTGTTGCCGTCCCAGATGTTGGTCACGCCGTCACCCTTCCAAGTAAGATTGGCGGGCGCGTGGCCCATGAAATACGGCGTGAACGAGGCCGAGATTGGCGCCCAGACCTGACCGAAAGCGTTCGTGGCGAAGAATCGGTAGTAATGCGGCGCGTGCGGCAGACCGGTTACGTTGGTGCTGAAATTTCCCGCGCCTTGCACGCCGAAAGAAATCACGTTCGTCCACGCGGACGGATTTGCGCCGCCGTCGTTGGTGCCCCAATAAACGAACACCGTTGAGTTCACGTCGAACTGTGGATAGACCAGTGCGCCGTTGAGCGTGGCCGAGCCGGGACCGAGCGCGGAAGCCGGAGCGGTGGTCGGATACGGCGTGAAGCCGGGCGCGTTGCTCCAAGTTTCATCGTTGTAGAGGCCAATCATCTCGAACGGAATTTGCGCAAATTTCGGCATGTCGGAGTAAACGGTCGAGTTGGGCACTAGCCTAAGGTCATTGTTCGTCAGATTGATGAAACCGGGATCATTGGTGTAAGTCACGTTCGGCCCGGACTGCAACAAAGCAATCGTCGAATCCGAAATCGTATTCGTGATCACCCCAACGGTCACGAGACGCACCGGAAACGGCGTGCTGCAAAAAATCGCTGCGTTTTCTTCCAACGTGCAAGGCAGCGGCGTGGTGACACCAATACCGCCGTAAACTTGTGAGTTGTTCACCGTCAGGTTGTTGTAAAAATCCACCGACTGCTGATGGCCGGAAGTGGTTTGAGTAGCTCCGTCGCCCTCGCCCAAACCGGCCGGCGTCTGGTTGGCAAGATTGCCGTAGATGTGTTCGTTCCAGTGGTCGCCGTCAAATCCAAGTGCGCCTTCCTGCGCGCTGTCATGAATGAAATTGTAGCGGATGTTGTCGTTGCCGCAGCGGCCGAATAAATCGTAGCTGTAAATCACGCTGATGCCATTCCAAGACTGGCCATCTAAACCGAGGTCATTGTATTCAAAAGTATCGTCCCAACTGCCGTGCAAAATGCCGACGTGCGGCGCGACCCTGATGAGGTTGTGGGCGACGCGCATGCCAACGCATTGCGTGTGACCGCCGCCGCCGCCGCCGGAAATCGCGCCGCCAAAACCGCAGTCAATCGGCGTAGCATAAATCCGCGCGATGACACCGGAATTAGTGATGAGGTTGTTCACGACAAAATCGCAGGCTGGCACGCGCGGCGAACTGGTTTCGTTGCCGCCGCGCAATTGCACGCCTCCGCCGGCGAGGTCTTGCAAAACACAACTCACGACGCCGTTTGTGTAGCCGCCATTTATGTCCACGGCAAAATTGTTCATATTCCGGAGCGTGCAGCCGACCACGAGATTGTTCTGGCAGTTTGTGCCGATCAAAATGCCCTGCGCCAGGCCGTCCTCGAAAACGAGCGACTGAAAAACGATATTAGTCGTCTGCGTCATCTGCACCATCGGCGAGGCGAAATCCGAAATCACGACGCTGCCGTCAGTGAGTTGGTTGGTTGGCGCGTAGAAATAAAGTTTATTGCGCTTGAAATCGAGGCACCACTCGCCCGGCTGGTCCATGTCCTCCAGCAAATTCATCACCCAATACGGCTCCGCAAAATTTCCGGCCGGCCGACTGTATTTATCGCCGATGCCGCCCTGCACCGTCGTAGTGTTGGTGATTTCGATGACGCGGTTCGTCGTGTCAATGGCTAGCACCTGGACGGCGTCGTTTTGCCATTGCACACGCCAGAAACCGGAGACCCACACGCCGCCGTTAGTAAATGCCGTAGCCCATTTTGCCACCTCGGTGTCGTTCGACGGATAGTAATGAAACGCGCTCCCAACCGGAACCGCCTGTCCCGCGCTGTTCGTGTAAGTGCCTGGGCTGTTCAGATAGTTGGTGCTACCCGATCCCGTCGTCGCCACGCCGTTCATGAGCATGAAAGTCGTGTTTAAATTGTCGTTGGTGAGGTCATGATTTGGATAGCGCGACAACCACATCCGCTGGCCGTTGTAAAACAATTCGCCGATACCGCCGGAACCGGAGGACTGGTAAATGTTCGTCGTCACCCACGTTCCGAAATGCGCCGGGAACGGCCCGCGATGCGTGATGCTCGCCGCGGTCAAATCCATTTCCAAAATGTTCGTCGGGTTCACGCCAGCGGGCACGCGATTGGTCTGGCTGGAATTCAGCGGCACGAACGCACTCGCCAAAATCGGTTTGCCTGCCGAAATCACCGGCGTTTCGCCGGGATAACCCGCGTAAATCACCGGCGAGGTCATCGTGCCGGAGTCGGAGTTCGTCAGCAAAAAAGTGTTCGTGCGAAAATACGTTCCGCCGCGCAGCCACACCGTCACGCCGCCGGCGGGCAGGCCGTTCGTGCGAATCGCATTGCGCGCCCGCTCCAAAGTCAGAAACGGCGCGGCCAGCGTGCCGGCATTGCTGTCCGAGCCGTTGGTCGCGACGTAATAACTTGTCGCCGGTGTCGGCAACGGAATCCGCACGCGCACCTGCCAGAACGAATTTGACCCCACACCGTTCGAAAGCGTTTGGTAGCAGGCCAGCACATGCGTGCCGACATCGAACCGCTGCGGCGCGTAGGTGAAGTTTGGGCCGTTCGTGCCGACGATGCCGTTGGTGCTGACCAAAGTTCCTTCCATGCGCCAGGCGTAATTCGTGGAGATCGCCGGCACGGTGAAAGTGAATGTGGTCCCCGCGTCCACGACGGTTTGGCCGGCGTGCGCGGCAAGGCAAACCATCAGGCCGAACGAGCCAAGCAAGCCCAACAAATAAAATCGCCAAGGCAACTTTTCAAACGGTGGGGTTGGTTTCATGAAATCTGCGGTCAAGGCAGGCGCAAGCGGTAAAAAGTCTGCGGCGAATTCGGATTTAGCGGATTCGTGAAATTCACACTGCCGCCCGCGCCGAATTGATTGGTCGCGATGATGGTCCAGTTCGTCGCCGGCACTGAAAGATTGGTCGTCGCCAGAACATAATAATTTGCCCCCGCCGTGCCGTTGGTGCCGGTGATGACAAGATTGCCGCCGCTGATTGAAATGCCACCGATCAACGGCGGGGTCGAAGATGCCGCCAGCGGCGCCGCGCTGGCCGGCGCGGAATCTTCGCTGACGCCGTTGGTGTTGATCGCGGCAACGACAAACGTGTAATTTGTCCCGGGCTGCAAATTCGTTTGCGTGAAATTTGTTGCCGCGAGATTGCCGGCAAGGAGGGAATACGCGACACCGCCATTCGTCGAGATTTTCAAATTATACGCCGTCGCGCCCGGCGAGGCGCTCCAGTTCAGCGAAACTTGCGCGACGCCCGCCGTCGCGGTGAGGCTGGGAACCACCGGCACCGCGCCGACGCCGGCGATGCGGAATTGCGCCAGTCGCGTGCGGCCATCGGCGTTGGTGTTGAAATAAATGTGGTCGGTCTCGCCGTCCGTCATCGTGACCGTGAGGAGATTGTTGCTCCAAGTCGTGGTGACGGGTGGCGTGGAGTTGGTGAACGGCAGCAGGAGCACTTTGAAATCGGGCGCGACGTTAGTTTCCAATATATCCAGCATCGGTTCGCCGACAATGTTGTTGGTCGTGAACACCGGCGTGGACGCCGAACTCAGGACGCGCACCAAAAATTTGCCGCTGCCGCTCGGCGGCGTGATAACGCAATCGTTTCCGCTTACGGCAAAATTTGCATTCGTCAAATCATCTGCCAACATCATTCGCCAGTCGTAGGCGTGCGCCGCGTTGTCTTTCTGGATGTCATCCACAATCAGCGCGAACGGCGTGCTGCCGCGCACGACGCCGGCGGTGCGAAACGCCTTGAGCACCGGCACCCAGTTCGTCCAGTAACGCGCCGTGGTGCCGGTGGACGGATTGGTCGCGGTCGAGTCATACCAATTGGGCAACTGGCCCCACGGCAGGTTGAACCACGGCAGCGCGTTCGTCTGGAAAAGTTTTTGGTTGTAAGTGTAATTGATTGGCCCGCCATTCACGACGGTCGTGGTGGTCGTAAAATTGTAGCTGTAAGAATCGTGCGCGTCGCCAGCGGCATAGGTGAAATTCGGCGTGTCCGAAAAATCCACTACGGCGGCGGGCACGATGTTCGGGCCGTTGCCGTCAATCCGCAGCACCGACGCAATCGAGGACATGTCGGCCGGAGTGGCCCAGGCGTTCAACTGCGGCACCCAGAGGCGGCCGAGCGCGCTGATGTCAAACGCGTTTCGATCCGGCTCGGAATGTCCGCCCGGCTCGCTGCGCGGCTGGAAGAACAGGCGCAGCGTGTTGGTCGTCCAGTCGCTGCGCGTGACCAGCAGGCCGCGCTGGTTGAACAGGCCGGTCAGCGGCGCGTTCGTCGCCACCTGCTGCGCCAGTGCCTGCGTGAAGTTCAAATTGGTGTTGAAATCCTGCGCGAGAATGGCGCGCACCAAAGTTTCGGTGACATCGTAAACAAAACTCAAATTGACGCTGGTGATGCGGCTGCTCGCGAGATAATTGGTCTGGCCGTAATCGTTGCGCTGCATGAAGTCAATGATCGGGTCGTTCGGATAAAGCCATTTCAGCGCGGGAATGTCAGCGTATTTGGAGCTGCCGAAACTGCTGCTGATCAGTTCATCCCAAGTGAAACCAAATCCAGTCGTCTCCATGCACTGAAGATAAAACTGGCGGATGTGATTTTTCGCGGCGGTCGTCGCGCCGGTGAGAATGCCGCGCTTGCCGAGCACAATCATGGTCTCGCCGTAAATCGAGCCTTTGCCCATGCCCTCGTAAAGCGCGCCGTCGGGATGGCAGCCGACGCTGAAGAACCTGTCGTAGGCCGCCTGTAAACGCGGCAGGCAGTTCGTGTCGTAGCCGGTTTCGCCTTCGATGGCCAGCGCGTCGAGCAGCAGGTAAAGCGCATTGTTGTTAATCCAGTTGCTGCAATTGGCCATCATCGGCGGCAACGAATCCATGCCGATGCTCCACTGGTTTTTGGTGGCGATGGCGAACATCTGCCGCAGCGTCGCCTGTTGCGCCGGCGACATGAAGTTGTAGGCGAAGTCGTAAGCGTAAGCGATGAACTGATAGGAAATAATCAGGCTGTTTTGGTTGCGCCAATCGGTGCTTTTGGCGGCGTTCAACTGCGTGATGTTTTCATTCGCAATTGTCGTGAGCGCGGCGCTGACCTTCGCGCCGCCCACGGCGTCGTTGTCAATCAGGCAGCGGAACGCCTCGTAGCTCAACACGCCGACCATGTAATCGCCGTTAACCAACGAATCAAAGGTGGTTGTGATGCCAACAGACAATTCGTTATATGCGGCGTAAAACTGGCCGCTGGGCAAAAACAAATTGTTCGTGATAGTCGTGCGAATCGTGTTCATCAACACCGGCCCGACGGAAGTCGTCGTCGTGAGCCGCGCGCGAAGGTCGGGCAAATCTTCAGGATTGAACAGCAGCCGCGGATGGACATACGGCGCCGGCGGCGGCTTGATGGCGTTCCAGTTCAGGCCGGTGAAATCGCAGGCCACATTTTCGTCGTTCGTGAAATTGTAAAGCTGCGACGCGGAATAATTGAAGTTGGACGCCGCCGGCCAGACCTGCACCACCAGCGAATCGCTGTTCACAAAAACGCCGTTGGTGACGGATAAATTCAAAACGAACACGCCCGCATTGGTGAACGTCGCGATGGTCGTCAAAGAATTGGGACTGCCGAATGTCACGTTGCCCGGCCCTTGCGCCAGTGACCAGCCGAGCGAAACCGCGCCGGTGGTGTTGGTGAAACTGCCGTTGAGCGTGAGCGACGCGTTCGGCAGCCAAAGCGTGCGGCTGCTGCCAGCCAACACCAGCGGCGCACCCGGCGACCAGACATTCACCCAAGTGGTGTTCGTGCTGAAAAGCTGCCCGTCCGACGCGATAAGCCGGAAAATATATTGGCCGACGACCAGGTTGGAAACCGTCGTGGTTGAATTGGTCAAGGAACCAAAAACCGCCGCGCTCGGCCCGCTGACTTGCGACCAGAGATTCGTCGTGCGTCCCGGCGGATTCGGGTGGCCATCGTCGGTGACGGTGGCGCGCAACGTCGTCCAGTTTGTCGGCACGATGAGCGTCGGCGAATCCACCGCGATGCTGATGGCCGGCGGCAAATTGCTGGTGACGGTGATGGTCAGATTGGTCGTGGCGGACGCCGTGCTGTCGCTGACGAAAAGTTGCAGGACGTAACTTCCCAGATTGGTCGGAAACGTGGCGGTCGCGTTCAAATTTGTTGCGCCGGAAAAAACTACCGTGCCCGGCCCGCTGATTTGTGTCCAGAAATTTGTCGTGTATCCCGGCGGATTTGGCAAACCGTCGTCCGTAACGAAGGCACTCAAGCTGACGGTTGTGGCGTTGGTATTCAAAATCAAATACTGGCTGGCCGAGGCGACGCGGATGACCGGCGGGCTGTTGGTCTGAACATAAACCGTGGTTTCGTCGTAATCGGTGAACTGGCCGTCGCCCGCCGTGCAGCGTAAAATGTAAGTTCCCAAATTCGTGAACGTGGCCGTTGCCGCCGTGTTGGTCTTGCTCGAAAACGCGACGGAATACGGCCCGCTGGAAACGCTCCAAAGGTTCGTGACGCGGTCCGGCGGATTCGGCAAACCGTCGTCCGCGATGCTCGCGGAGAGATTCAGCGAAACATTGGTCGCGCCGTTGGTCCAAAGCAACGTCGCGGTGGGCAGCGAAACCATCACGGTTGGCGCGTAATTCGTCACGGTGCCGGAATTGAAAATTTCCGAAATTTCCGTCGCGTTGAGCGCGTTGGTGAAAACCACGAATTGATCCAGAGCGCCGCCGGTCCAGGCACCGCCGTTGCCGCGGGCACCGATGTAAAGCGGCGTCGTGGTGACGACATGGGCGTCGGTGACGGTGGCGCTGACGGTGACTTTTTTCACGTTGTCCACATAAAGCAGTGCGTTGTTGGTCGTCTTACGAAAATCTATTGCCATGACCAGGTGATGCCAGTTTCCATCCAGCATCGGCGAAGGCGTCTGGAGTTGAATGAGCCGCGAGTTGTTCGCGTCATTGTAGCCGAAGGTGAACAAAATTTCTCCCTGCCCCACCCCGGCACTCGCGTTCTGGATTGCCGCGTCAAACGATTCGCCCGAACCGCCAAGACCGCAAACGCGCACCCAGTTGTCGCTGACCTGCGAAAGATATTTGATCCAAAACGCCACCGTGATGCCGGCGGTGTTGTTTGCGTCGCCGAGAACTTTGGTGATGGCGTCCGGGCCTTCGGCAAGTTTGTAACCGCCGTTGAACTGCCACGCGCTCCCGGTATTCGTGGTCGCGCCGGCGACGACCGTCGGCAGCGCGCCGGAGCCGGCGAGCGTGCCCCAAAATACGCTGTTGGTATTGGCGGAATTCGTGATGGCGTCCGTCCCGGTGACGGGCGTCTGGTCCAGTTGATAGCCGATGGCGGGCGAGGCCGCCAACTTCGCGGCGGCGGTCAACCCAAACAGCAGGCAAAAAAATTGGCGCATAAAAATCGGATTGGCGACGGTAGCATCGCAGATGAATTGCAACCGGCGAGGGGTCAACTTGCGTCACCGAGGGGCGGATTTGCTTCAGAGCTTGGCGGGGTGTTTCAAAGCCCACGCATGCCAGGCGGCGGGAAACTTGCCGGTGGCACGGCGGAAAACCTGGTTGAGCCGGCGGCGGTCGGGAAGGCCACATTGCTTGGAAACGACCTGCAAGCTCGGCGGCGGATTTTGCAGCAGCAATTCCTGCGCGCGGCGAACGCGGTGCTGAATCAGATAGGCGTGCGGAGTTTCTCCCGTCACCGCGCGGAAACGCCGTTCGAGCGTGACCCGCGAAATTTTCACGCGCGACAAAACGTCGGAAATGTTGATCGGCTCGTAGCCGTGCGCGCGGATGAATTCCACCGCGTGCGCCACCTCGCGGTCCTCGATGGCCATCGTCGCGGTCGAGGCGCGCTCGATTACGCCCAGCGGCGGCACGTTCACGGTGAATTCGTTCAGCCGCTTGCCGGACATCAAATCGTCCAGGCAAGCCACGGCGAGGCGTCCGAGCAGCTCCTGATTTTCCTGCGCCGCGCTCAACGGCACCGGACAGAGCGGCAGCACTTCGCTGTGACAGCCGGTGGTGATCATCACCAGATCGCGCGGAATTTCAAAACCCGCCTCGCGGCAGACGGTCATCAGCATCGGCGCGTCCCAATCGTCCAGCAAGACAATCGCCGAAGGCGGCGGCAGCGTGCGCACCCAATCGGCAAACCGCCGCCGTTCCTCCGGCGCAATGGGCTGCGCGATGAGCGGCTGCGTCGTCCGCAGATGAAACAACTGCGGCTGGCAGCCCTTCGCGCGAACGGCTTCCAAAAAAGCCGCGCAGCGTTCTTGAACAAAATGTCCGCCGGGCACCACCACACAGCCAAAGCGCCGAAACCCCTTTTCCAAAAGGTGCTCCGCCGCCTGCCGCCCGATGGCCCGGTAATCATGGCGCACCGTGGGAATGCCCGGGTCAGCCAGCCACGAGGAAATGTTGACGATGGGAAAACGGATTTTCTTCGCCTCGCGCTTCATGGCCTCGGACAAAATGCGGACAATCGCGCCGTCGCAATCCAGCGTCCGCAAAAACTTGAACGCCGCCACCGACGCTTCGGCGGAAAACACGAACCGCCACCGGCCCGTTTCTTCCGCGTGCCGCGCGACGGCCACGCTGCTCAAATTGTTCACCGATTGGAACACCGGCAGACCGATGAGCGCAATGCGTTTTTGCCGAGGCTTCACGGCGACAGGATGCTTCAATTTTGCGCCAAGACCAGCGGAGATTTTTGGGCCGCGCGACCACTTGCTTGGGAATCAACCTTTTTTAACAAATGGTCCATTTCAATTGCCGCAAACAAAACCGCAAACAGCCCGTGTGTGTCGTTGTCATAAAACGGACGGTTGACGTAGTATTCCTCGTCTTCCGTGCACATCGTGCCGGCACAGATGTCATGCACCGTGCCGTCGGCTTCGATCTTGGCCGTCAATGCCTCCCAGCCTTTAATCACGACCGGCAAAAATTGTTCCCGGCCCAGCCAGCCGTGCTGAACACCAAGCGCCATCGTCATGACAAAAATTGCCGTGCCGGAAACTTCCTTCGCCGAATCGGGCCGGTCCAGCACATTGAACCAAAATCCATCCTCCGTCTGTAACCGCGCCAGCGACTCCGCGTGCGTCTGAAAATGCCGCAGAATTGACGCGCGCCGCAGATGCGTCGGCGGCAAATGCTGTAGCACGCAGCTCATGGCCCAAATCGCCCAGCCGTTGGAGCGGGACCAATGCGGCAGCTTCACTGGATTATCCGAGTAGCGGGCGTGCTGGTAAAGATGCGCGTCCGCGTCCCACACTTGCGAATTGAACCCCAGCGCCTGGTTCGCCGCGTCGTCAAACATTTCATTCCGCAATTTCTCGTTGCGGACAAACCGCGCCGACTGCACTAGAAAGGGAATGCCCATGAACATGTCGTCCACCCAGGTCGTGAATTTCACCGGCGTCGTCCGCGTGTAAATGCCACTGCCCGGCAGCCGGATTTGTTCATGCCGCGCGTATTCCAACATGCGCTCAATCCATTTTTCATAAGCCGGACGATTTGCAAATTGCTTTTCCGTGCGCAGCCGGTGTATGAACGGTAACGACGGCGCGAGCGTGAAATCCAAAAGCGGCGTGTCAATGATCCAATGGTTCGCGGACTCGACCGCGTTCAAAATTTTGACCTGATGCTCGACGAATGGAATGCCCCCGAGATGGAAATCGCAAAACCGGTTGGCGTAATCCGCATATTTCTTTTCGCCCGTCGCCTCGGCCAGCAATTGCATCGCCCAAGCCGTGCCGCCGTTGTGGTAATTCCAGTGGTAATTTGTGCCCCACGGCAGCGGGTCAATCAGGCCGCCCAGAATTTCAATCTTCGGGATCGTCCATGTCACCGGCGCGTCCAGGCCCGGATACATTTTGCCGAAAACAAATTCTTTTTCCGGCGCGATCACGGCGTCGAGATTCCGCTGGGAATTTTCAAACGGGCCGATGACCAGCCAGTTGGTCAGCTCCGCGATTTTTTCGTCCACGTTCGGCACGCCGCGCAAACCGATTTCCGGATGCACCGCGCCGTTCACCACCGCACCCTTATGGCTGGGCGGCTGAAGATAAACCCGCCACTCGCTCCCGCGCGTCTCGGATTTAATCAGCAGCGTGTTCGCTCCTCTTTGCAGGACCACTTCGAACTCGCCGGACATTTCAAAACTCCGCTCATCCCGGCGCAAATTCAATTTCCGGTCGCCGCGCCGCACGTAAACTTCCCGACCATTGAGCCAGATTTTGCAGCCGTCGTTATGCTCGATTTGAATTTTGACTTTGCCGGGCTTCTCCGTGGTCAGTCGCGTCCAGGCAAACGCAACCGCCGGCCGGCCCAAGCCGAACGTGCGGCCGAAATCCACAAACTGCATCCGGTCGAAAATGTCATTGTTCTTCGCCACCTCCAGCCGATAGGCAAACGGCGTGTCGCGGATTAATTTATCGCCAATCAACTTGGCGGCTTCCAAAGGTTTTTTCATAATTCAACTTCCGCGTATTTGGTTGATAAAAACTTCCTGCATTGGCCGGCGATATTTTCCCCGACCTCCTCCAGCAAAATGCTGACCTCCGGTTTTTGCGACCGGACATATTCCAAAATCGGCGCGAAATCCAACTGACCGCAACCGGCGGGCACTGTCTGCATCGCTCCGTTCTCAAAGATAAAATCTTTCACGTGAACGACCGCGATGTCACTGCCCAGCAAATCGAGCGCTTCGGCAACAACGCGCGATTGTGCGCGGAAATTTTCCGGCGACAGCAAATTTACCGGATCGAGCACTACCTGCAAATAATCCGAGGCGATTTCGTCCAGCACGCGCCGCATTTTTTGCGGCGTCGAAACCGTGTGGCTCGTCACCGCCTCCAGCCCGACGATGACGCCGAACTGTTCCGCGACCGCCACCAACGCTGAAATGCTTGCGAGCATGGTTTGAAACGCTGCTTCGCCGTGGTTCGCCGGATGCGGCGAATAATCCGCGTTCACCGAACCGCTCTCCAACGCCACAATGCCGCAACCGAAATCGCGCGCAAACCGCAGATGATCCTTGAAAAATTCCAGCAGCGCCGCGCGCGTTTTCAAATCGGGATGAATCGGATTGATGTAACAGCCCAGCACCTCGATGCCGACGCCATGAAGTTCGAAGGCGCAGCCTATTTCGCGCGCGAGTTCACCATGCAAATCACCGGCCTGCAAATCCAGTCCCGCGACGGCCTTGTTCAACGCCAGTTGCACGCAGGAAAAGCCTTGGGCCGCGATGCGTGACGCCAGTTCATCCGCCGGCATCTGGCCGAAGTCATGCGCGCGAACACCCAACCGCAGCGCGGAAATTTTTTCGCGCGGAGCGGCTTCAGTTTTCTGTCCGGTAACAGTCATTTTGCATCCAAGGTTGCCTTGCCATCGCGAATCACGGTGACTTGCGTGCGGTGCTCGCCGTCCATTGAAAAAGTCAGTTTGTCACCTTGTCCATTCCAGTTCACAGTCACGGAATTTTGTTCCAAAGAAATTCGCGGCAGCGGGTCGCCGGCGCGGAAAGGAATCAGCAAAACGCGGAAGTGCGCGGCGGTTCCGCGCAGATCGCACACGAGCCGGTTGAAATACTGCGGCGTTCCTTCCGCTTGCTCCGCGTGCGGAAAGGGAAACGCGACGGTCATGACTTTTTTGCGATCCGGCGGTCCGGCGGCGCGTTCCACTTTGGCCGGCAGCAAACCGGTTTCACCGCTCGCTGATCCCAAAACGCAGACTAGCAGCAACGGCTCGTCGGGCTGCGGTTGAATTATCGACGGCGCGCTCGGGTCGGCGGGAACGGGGTCGCCGGCGCGATAACCCAGCACGACTTCATTAGCCGGCAGACCCGCGATGTCCGCCTGCCACACCCCACCGTTGAGCGCGCCCTGCCATTGGTAAAGGTGGCTCGCGTCATCCTTGGCCAGATCGTCCACCACGAAACCGCAAGGATTTTTTCCGCGCACCAAGCCCACGGTGCGCCGCACCTGCCGCATGGGGTTGAACGGCGCGCGGCAGGTCGGCATGAAGTTGGCGAAATTATACGACGACCACCACGGACGCATTTTGTAACGCGCCGTGCCGGCAAAAATTTTCAAAATTTCCGGCGAAGGTTCCGGTTCCCAACCCAGCTTGGTGATGGCCTCGCTCCACTCCGGCGGCGACTGGGTCAGCCAGCGGTAGCTGTAGGCATAAGTCAGGTCGGCGCTAGCGCTCGCGGCAAATTTATTTTCTGTCGCGCCAAGATATTTGCCGGCGGCATTCCAGCCGAGAATGCCTTTGGTCGGCCAGTCGGGCAGCGTGGTTGCTTCCGAAATTCCGTCCACCTGCACAAGGTTGTAGAAATTGCCGTCGTATGTTTGCATGAACGGCGATTGCGTGAACCAATCCACGCCGAGCGCGGAAAAATGAAACTGACCGGCGTCCGCATGATGATGGCCCGCGCCGAGATAATGGTCGGGGCGAACCATCATGTTGATCCACGCGGCGTTCGTCGTGCGGTCGCTGTAACTGGAAAACACGCCGTGAACCGGCGCGTTGAAATCCAGCGGCAAATCCAAGTCGGCGCGGCTCGTTACTTCAAAATCCGAATCGTAAAGCACGCCGGGCACAAAGCCGGGATAGGTCGGACTCGGCAGCCGGAGGCGCAGAACTTTTTTCACCTGCTCGCGATATTTTGCCGCGTCGAAATTTTCAATCGCCCAGCCGCGCGTCAATTCGTCCACATTTTCTGCCGGCTCGGTGATTTTGGTCAGCAGATAATCCGCGATGCGTTCGCGCGGGAAAAACGATTTCAATTCGTCCGTCAACTGCGGTGATAAAATCTGCCGGCTGTAGGGTGCATATTGCGTCCCGCTGTTCACCGTCACGCGGCCGCTCGGCGAAGTCATTTGCGTTTGCGCTTCGAGCAATTTGCGCAGATGCGGATGGCCGAAAAGATTTTCCCCACGCCGCGCGGACGCCACCAGCGACAGCGTGATGAATTGAAAACTGCCGGGCGTCTTACCGTTGCTTTCATAAACCACGCCGGAATCGTCAATGCCAAAATCGCAAAACGCGCGCACCGTGTCGCGGCCTTGCTCCCACGCCTCGCGGTCGAAACCTTCGAGGCCTTCAATGGCCGTGAGCGCGAGATACTGCGGCAAATCCCAGCCGACCCAGTTCACGTCGCGAAAGCGCACCGTCGAATCTTCGCCGTAAGCGCGGCGGCCGTAGGTTGCTTTGGCAATCACGCGACGCATCAAATCTTTTTGCTCCGGCGTCATCCACTTGCCGCCGAAATCAAGCGCGAGGCCGAGGTTCATGTGCGCCGCGAGGCCGTGCATCCCGCGCCAGCCGGTCGCCGAGCCGTTGGAATTGTTTTGCTCGTCGCCGAATTCCGAATCGCTCATCGCGTTCCACGCGTCAATCAATGGCTCGCGCAACTGGTAATAATTCACAATGGCCGTCGCGACCTGCCGTCCGTGAACTTCATCGTCGGTGAGCAGACAAAACAGCGCCATGCTCGTGAAACATTCCGGCAGATACGCGACGTGCGAATTGTAGATGCCGGGCTTCTCGCCCTTGAACTGCTGCGCTGTGTTGATCGTCGCGATGAGTTCGGGATGCACATCGTCCGGCCATTCGAGGCCGGTCAAATCGTTATTCGCGAGTTTCTCAAAAACTTTTCCGTCGCTCGTGTTCGTGTTCCAGAAACTGTTTTCAAAAAGATATTGCATCTCGATGAGCGACTTCTGGCCGAGCTTGGAACTCTTGACGCGCGCCGCGAGCATCGGCACGTCTTCGGGACTGAACAGCACACGCGGATAAACACCCGGCGGCGGCACTTTCGAGCCGAGCAATTTTTTATTGAAGCCGGAATAATCGTATTCCGATTTCGGCGCGGTCGGCCACTTGGTTTCTGGGCCGTTGAAAATCTTCATCTGCTCCGGCGTGACTTTGACGTAATTCGTCCACGCGCCCTGCCGCTTGAGCGCAGGAATCCACCGCGTCGCGATGTCCGGATCGGCGAACTTTTCCGGCGTGTCAAACAAGGCGATGACGCTGTCGAATAAATTGGATTCGGATTCGGAGAACGCGATTTCATTTTTGCCGATGAGCAGCAATCCGCGTTCGTTCTGATAAATTTTCAAACCGCGCTTTTGCGCCTCATCCGCCAGTGCGACATAATCCTTGCCGTCAATTTGAACCGTCGGCACTTTCGTCTTCGGAAGATCGAGCGAATAAACCCAGCGGTCGGCCAGATAATCCGGCGCAGGCGCGGGCTTCACTGCCGCCAAATCCAGAACACCAGCGAACGCGGCGGGCACATAAACCTTGCCGTCGCGCAAAACCGCCTCGTCACGCCAATTCACATTGTCGAGACGAACTTTGAAACCGTGAACCCACGCGCAGCGGCTGCCGGCAAAAACGGCGACGAAATCCTTGATTTTTTCGACGGCAACATTTTGCGCGGTGCGCGTGTAAGGCAGTCCCCGATCTTGCGGCGGTGTGGGCGGCCAATTCGTCTGCGCGAAACCGTTGGCGACAAAGGCCAACGCCAGCAGGAGCATTTTGAATTTGTGTTTCATTTGGATTTTTCCACCGGCGGCCATTTCGGTGTCCACGACGGCGGGTCGGAGACGACGAGGTTCGGTTCGCCGGAGAAATAGCCGAGCGACACCAGAAATTTGTCCGCGATAAGCAGCGAATTCACGACGACCGCTTCGGAGCATTTGTAATTCGGAATCAGAAACGCGTGCGGCGTTTCCGGCAACAGCACGAGGTCACAGCGGTTGCCGGCCAGCTTCATCGCGGCGGCGAACTGGCGCGAGTTGTCCGGCGATACCGAAGCGTCTGCAAGGCCATGAATACAGATCGCCGGCGGTTGTCCGGGGCGGACCTGAAGCGCCGGCGAGAGGTCGCGCATCAGTTTTGTTTTGTCGTCCACCGGCGCGTTGGCGAAAAGTTTTTGAAAATTGGACTCCTCGAATTTGGTCAGCGGATCGTAAAGCACCAACGCATCAGGCCGCGCGCTCACTTTCAAATCGTCCGCCGGGTCGTTGAAGCCATCAAGCGTGCCGACGCACGCGGCGAGATGACCGCCCGCCGATTCGCCAAGCACGGCGATGCGATGCGGATCAATGCCAAGCTCCGCCGCGTGGCCGCGCAGATAACGGACGGCGGATTTGCAGTCGGCGACGCAGTCCGCCACCGTCACCGTGCCGTTCGTTTTCGCCAGCCGGTATTCGACCACAAAGCTGGCCGCGCCGCGCGTGGCGGTGTAGCGCGCTAGCGGAAAAAAGGAATCACACGTGCCGCCTGTCCAACCACCGCCGTGAATCCACAGCGCCGCCAGACGAGCCTCACCAGGCTTTGCGCCCGCAGGCTGGAAACAGAACAATTTCAAATCATCGCTCACAGTTTTTTTGTAAATCGCTTCCGTCGGTGCGGGCTGGTGCAGCAGCGAGCCAAAAGGCAAGACCGTCACCAGTGCCATTGTGAAGAATGGTTTTGACAATAGATTCCCGTTCCCAACGCGAACGGCAACATTTGCGCGGCAAAATCCGTTGCTGGAAATATCTGGACTCATTTGATCTTGAACGCGAAGGCGGTCTTGCGGTCGAATGTTTCCGGCAGCGTCACGTGCAGGCCGGCTTCATCGCGGCTGAATTTTAACTTGCTCCACCAACTGCCGCCAACCAGTCGCACACTTCCAATTTCGCCGGGCCAATTCGGTGAGCCGGTGGCGAGTGATTTGACGGTGACTTTGCCGTCCGATGGAATTTCCAACACGATGGCATAAAGCGTTTTGCCGTCTTTGGACTGCGTGAACCGTATATCTTCAGGCGTGAACGGTTTCTTCTGCACGTCGGACAGGCCACCGAAGTGGCCTTTCTCATCGCTGGTCACTGACGGACCTTCGCCAAAAATCTTCCACGGACGCGTCGCGTAAATGGCCTCGCCGTTGACCTTGAGCCACGCGCCGATTTCACTCACGATTTTGATTTCGTCGGCGTCCGGCTGGCCGTCCCGCTGGAGCGGCACGCTCAACATCAAATTGCCGTTTTTGCTGACGATGTCCGCAAGCATGCGGATGACGCTGGCGGCGGATTTGTAGCCGTGCCGCTGGAAAATTACCTGGTCGTAATGCCACGAGCCGATGCATGTATCGGTCTGCCAAGGCTGCGGCAGGATGCCTTCTGCCTTGCCGCGCTCGATGTCATAAACCATTGCCTCGCGCTGCATTGGGTCGAGCATTTTGTTGTTCATCACGGCCTCGGTGCGGCCATCCTTGCCAAGGCGGGTGTTGTAGAAATGCGCCGCGAGGTTCAGGCCGATTTCATCGGTGACGCCATGAAAGGGCAGCACGCTGTCGTCGAAATAAATCTGGTCTGGATGATAGTCGTCCCACAGCTGTTGCGTGCGCTTGAAGAATTTTTTCATGTAAGCAGCGTCCGGCGTGCTGCTGCCCTCGGCTGAATTCCAACTCCAGACAAGCTTCTTACCCGGCGCGTGATTCTGCGCGTAAAGGTCCTGCGGATCAAGTCTGTCCCACCACTGGCCCTTGCCATCAGCCTTGGCCAGCTTGCCGTCGTAAGGCACGCCCGCGAGTGGGCCATTTGTGTCTGCGCCCTGCGTCGGCTCATACCACGACCACGCGCGCGAGGCGTGAACACTGACGGCAAAGCGCAGTCCGTTCTTGCGGGCCGCTTTCGCCCAGCCACCGATCAGGTCTAACTGCGGGCCGAGTGCGACGGAATTCCACGGCTGATACTTGGAGTTGAAATTGTCGAAATTGTCATGGTGGTTGGCCAGTGCCATGAAATATTTCGCGCCGTTTTCCTTGTAGAATTTCAGCAGCTTGTCAGGGTCGAAATGCTCCGCCTTCCATTCATGGATCACGTCCTTGAAACCGTTGGTCGAGGGATGACCGTATTCGGCAAGGTGTGATTTGTATTGGCCGCTGCCTTGGTTATACATGTTGCGGGCATACCAGTCTCCGTGTTCCGGCTGGCATTGCGCACCCCAATGCGCCCAGATGCCGAACTTCGCGTCGCGAAACCAGTTCGGCGTCTGGTAATTCGTGAGCGAATTCCAGGACGGCTTAAACGGCCCATCAGAAATGACAGGAAGCTGCAATGAGTTGGTTTGGGCGACGGCTGCCGTAACCGTCACTCCAAGCAGCAAGGCGATGGCTAATGTGGTCTTCATAAAGTTAGTTGCGAGGTTAGTTGAAAGGGGTCAATTTAGCTGGGTGACAGGCTTGTCCAGTTGCGCCAGGACTTTCCCGTCGCGCAAGACTGTGACGGCGGTTTTGCCGGACGAACCTGCCGCAAATTTTATGCGGCTCTTCTCGCCGCCAGCCTCGACGGTGACAACGGTGCGATCGTTATTCCAACTGGTTTCCGGCGGCGCATCGCCGTAATGATAGGCGAACAACAGCACCTTGAAATCCGGCGACACCGCGTCGGCGGGAATCAGCAGCCGGCGGATCGTCCCATACTTTTTCGCATCGGTCAGGTTCGGCAGCTCGACAATCGCCGGCGCGACCGGCTTCGTGGAATTCACGTTCAACACGCGGACAAGCAGCATCGGCTGGCCGGCGGGAACCGCGCCGGCGACATTCGCTGGCAACGGCGTTTTGCCGTGCGGATTTTTTTGCTGCGGATCACCGCCGGTGAGAATCACGTCCAGCTCGTGTTCGCCATGCTTCTCGACCTTGGCGATTTGGATGTCGGGTTCAAGCGCCAGCGTCCAGTCGTAGTGATGCACCGCATTGTCCTTTTGAATGTCGTCCACGACGAGCGCAAACAGCTTGGTGCCGCGCACGAGGCCGGCGGTGCGGAAGGCGCGCTGCACTGGATAATTTGGCTGGCGAAACATCGGACGCACCGCGCCGGCGGGCAATATCCAGTGCGGATTTTCCGCAAGCGGCGTGTTGAGATACGCGAACGGCAGTTTGGTGAAGGCAAAATCATTGACGGAATGATTTTCCAGCGTCCAGCCGACGCCTTTGGGCGGCGGAATTATTCCAGCCCGCACATCCGCCGCCGTATAATATCCGCCGCGCGTCTTGTCCACGTCAGCGAGATTCCAGTCCCACGGATATTTCGCGTCACCCACGGCGAACGTCGCGAGCGGCGCGTCGGCGAAATCCACCATGCGACCGGGCGAATGTTCGTTCTGCGTCTTGCCGTCAATACAGACAAGGCTGTTCTCCGGCGTGCGGAAACTCGCGTAGCCCGGCGGCGACCAGACGCGCCCCGCGCCGGCGACCATGATGGCATTGCGGTCGGCGAACGGATGGCCGCCGTTGGCCTCGCGCGTGTGAAGGTTGATCATCAGCGCGTCCTTGTCCCAGCCGCTGCGCGTCATCAGCAGCGCGCGTTCGCCGCAGAAAAAGGTTTGCGGCAAATTCAATTTCGCCGGGTCGTTGTTGGCCGGATTGAAATCCGTCGCGTAGCAGAGAAAAAACAAAAGGTCGTTGCGGTAGCCGTCGCAGCGGTCGGGGACGTTCTCGTAATGCTCGCCGACGGCGCAGCGGTAAATCCAGTCAACCACCTGGTCGTCGGGAAACATATATTTCAGACCGAGGCTGTCCGGCGGCATTGGCCGGCTGTGCGCGCCACCGAGCAAATCGTATTTGATGAAGCCGTCGAGCGTCGGAATGACGCTCGCGGGCAGAAATTTCGTGGCGTAGGCGCGGAGATACGGATGGCCGCAGAGATTTTGGAAACCGTATTCCTTCTCGCGCATCGCGAACGGAATCACGCCGTCCATGCCGAGCTGGTTTTTCGCCTCGCCCTCGTAGGTCGCGCCGGACTGAAACCAGCCGTAGGTGAAGAGATTCCGCCAGCCGCGATACATCCCGCGCACTTTCAAATCGTTGAAGCCCGGCTCGTCCTCGATGCCGAGCACCTCAAACAGCCAGTAACTGAACGTCGCCCAGTTGCTGCGCGAACTGGTTGCGCCGTTGAACGTGCCGTAGTTGTCATGATGCCAGGTGGCATTGGCCAGCTCGTCGTGGATGGCGGCGTGCTGCGCGGGCGTGAGCCAGTTGAAAATAAAATCATAGACGAACGCGAGCTGAAACCGGCCCACCGGCTCATCGGGCGGATTGCTCGCCTTTTTGTCGGCGGCGCGTTTGGCCTGATCCAGCTTCATCGCGGTGACGACGGCCTTCGCCAAATCCTTCGCGCCGGCCTCGTCGTTTTCAATCAGGCAGCGAAAGGCTTCGAGCGAAAAAATATTCCAGTAATAATCCGGGAAACTTGTGGCGCTGCCGTCCACGAGCGCGCGGTAACTTTTTGCCGCCGCCGGGTGATGGTTGTAGGCGAAACCTTTTTCGCGCGGCACACCGAGCCGGAACAGCGGCACCGGCCCGTGCAATCCGCCGAAGCCGCCCTGCCACACGTCGTTCTTCGCGTAAGCCGCCTTGTCGTCGTAGCGGCCTTTCATCATTTCCGTCCAGCACAGCAGATTATTCCACGCGGCCTGGCCGCACTGGGTTTCCTTGAGCCGGCGGCGCAAGTCCGGCAAATCATCCGGCGTGAAATAAATGCGCGGATGCACGCCCGGCGCGGGAACCTGATGCACCTGCCGGACGCCGGAGAAATCAAACGCCACCGTGCGCGAGCCGAAATCCTCCAGCGGCGCGCGGCCCCAGAGCAGCTCGACATCCTTGCCGGTTTCGTCCCAGTAGGAAGAGTAGGATTTGCAGGGTTTGTCGGCGAAAGGTAATTCTGCCGAACGAGCCGGGGTTACAACAACGATGAGCAGCGTAATGATGTAAAAAAATTCTTTAGACATGAGTATTTTCCTCCCCATTGCCACCAAGACGGTTATTGCCCATCCCAAAACGTCTTGTAATACGAAGTTTCCAGACTGGTGGTTTGGGAAGGCAATACAGGGCACATGGTGGGGTTGGACGCAGTGTAATCCGGTTTGCGCACTTCCGCATGGCCGTCAAAAAAGGCAAACACGCCGTAGCCGGTGGCGTAGTTAAAATAGTTGTTGCCGGGATTGGAAACCATCTTTTGGAAGGTCTGTCCAAAGTGCGGAAACAAGGGCGCGTAATCCATTCCTTCAACCATGACCCGATAGCTGGTTATGGGCAAAGTCGCGCCGTTGTTGGCCGCTCCGGCATCCGCCACCAGCATGGTATCGGAGGATTTTACTGGCGTGGAAAGTTTCAGCAGACTGAAAGTTCCCAAGGCGCTTTGATACCAAGTGATATTGGCATTTGCCGCATAGGTGCGGGGATTTTGTCCGCCGGACAAGGCGGACGAGGCCGCCGGACAAGAATAAAACGCGGTGATGGAGGTCTGATCCTTCAGCCCCAGCGACGAGATGAAATTCGTCAAGCAATCACCCGTCGGAGCGTCAGGAGGCGGCATAACTCCAGCCAGCACATAACCATAAGGAAGCTTTTCGCCAAAGTCATTAGCATACATAGTGGTGGCCAAACCAGCCTGCCGGACATTATTCAAGCATCGGGTTCGGAGCGCCGTCTGTTTTGCCCTGGACAACGCTGGCAACAACATTGCCGCCAAAATTGCAATGATGGCGATGACCACCAGCAGTTCAATCAAAGTGAACGCTCCGGTGCGAGCGGGACGAAAGTTCATTTTCATAAGTTCATGTTTGTTCATTTGCCGGCGCATTCCCCGTTGGAACAAAATGGATCGCCGCGTGTTTATTAAAACAATGAATCCAATCGGCCACCGCGACTAGGGGCGATGTTGCATCATTGAGGGGTGAATTTGCGTCAGGCGGTCGAACCGGCAGAACGCGCTATTTTACCAAAACCGACGCCTTGCCGCTCCGTTCCAACGAGACCTGCGTCCGGCCATTTGTGAGCGGCTGCAACCGAATCGTGTCCGTGGCACTTTCGCCCTTCACGGTGATTTCAGTTTGAGCAGAATTCCATTTGGTCTCCGGCAGCGGCTCGCCTTCGCGCAGCGGCCAGAGAAGAATTTTGAAATTCGGCGCGACTGCCCGGCTCGCGATGACCAGTCGCTTGTCCAAACCAAAAGAACGGGAACCGGACAGTGCGGTGCTCGGCGCTTCCGGCACCAGCGTATCTTTGCGCTCAAAAGTTTCCAGCCGAAACGAGGGTTTGGATGGAAAATCATGCGCATTGGCCGGCACACCGTAATCCAGCACCCGCACGAGCAACTCGCGATCGCCCTGGCGCGGCTTGGGCACACCGCTCTCGTCGAGGGGCACCGTGGCATCGCACAATACAATGTCGTTGCCCGCCATGCGCGCGACGGCGGTGTTCATGCCCATTTGCATCAGCCATTCATAAAGCCGCTCCTGTGCATCTTTCTGGATGTCGTCCACGACCAGCAGATACGGCTGCGGCTCGCGCACGAATGCCACGGTGCGAAACGCGCGCTGCACCGGATTATGCGGCAGACGCACGGGCCAGGTGTCTTCGTCCCACATGCGCGGATCGTGCGCGGCGAAACCCGTCCAGTGCTCAACCACCGACGGACGCGGATCTTTTTCCGGCGTCTGACCGGCATAGTCTTTTTGGAATTGTCCGGCGGCTGTCTGGAAACTTTCCCAGCGCGGATATTTGAATCGTTCAAATGTCGCCGGATTTTCCGTCGTGATTTCCTTCGGCCACCACCAGTCGTAACAATCCTTCACGTCGCACGCTGCGACCATAGCCCAACCTTCGTCGTCGTAACCGAGCCATTTGCCGGGGCCGGGCCAGAAGCCTTGTCCCATGCCGTCAATCAAAACGGAATCGTGATGCCTCGTCTCGACGGAACGGAAATTGTCCTTGGCCCACTGCCGGCCCAGCGCGGAGAATGTGAACGCGCCGCGATCCGCGTGCTCATGGCTGGAGCCGACCGAATCCGTGCGGCACTCGAATTGCAGTTCCGCCGAATTGGTGTTCCAGCCGCTGTGTGCGATGAGCGAACTGCGTTTCGGGTCAAATAGTGTCAGCGGCAGCTTCAATTTTTCCGCCTCGTCCGGCTTGAGCGAAATCGGCGCATCGTTTGCGAACAGCAGCGGCTCGATAAGATGAAAATTTCCCGTGAACGGCTGTCCGCGATTTTTGTTCACCACCACGCGCCAGAGCAGGTCAATTTTTGGATCGCGCGGATAAAAATATTTCCACATCGCCATCGTCCAGATGGCCGGGCCTTCGTCACCGCCGTCGCCGTGGCTGGTCCATGCCTGCGGCAGGCTGCGTTGGAGTTGCTCGGCATCGGCATTCGTCGAGGTCCCGCCGAGCGCGAGCGCGGACGGCTCCATCGAGTGCAGATACCAATCAATCATCGCGCGGTGATGATTTTGCGTGAGCAGATTTTCGCCGCGCCGCGCGGCGGCAACGACGAACGGATTCGCCCAGACCAAACCAAATTGCGTGTAGCCGACCGCCTCGGTGGAAAATCCGTTTTCCGAAATGCCGTAGCTGAAATAATCGCGGGCGATGCTCACGCCCATTTTGAAAACGCGCGGGTCATAGCCGTCCTCGCCTTCAATCGCCAGCGCCAGCAGCGGTTGGCTCAAGCCGACGGCGCACCAGTTCCAGTTGCGGAAATGATGCGGCAGCCGAGCGCCCATCCATAGCTCGCCACGCGTGACTTTGGAAATGACGCGCCGCACCTGCGCCCGTTGCGCGTCGGTCATGAAGTTGTAGGCAAAATCGTAGGTGTAACCGAGAATTTCGTAGCCGACCAAATCTCGCGCACCCTGATCGCTGCTCCAGTCGCCGGTAATTGGGCCGTTGATTTTCACGCGCCAGACATCGTCGCCGAGCGGCTGCGCTAGCGCGCTGTCAATCGCCGGCTCGGCGAGCGCCGCGTAATTTGCCAGCGCCGCGCCGACTTTCTGGCCACGCGTTTCGTCCTTTGAAATCAAGGCATCCAGCGCCTCCATCGCAAACGCCTCGATAAACGGCTGGTAATGGCCGATGCCCGGCGGCTTGCCGTTTTTTTCCGCGAGCAGTTTTTTTGCGGCCGGCAAATCGCCCGCCGCGAGCGCGTCGTAAAATTTTGTCCCCCACTCGCCGGGTTTCTTGATGGCGTCGCCCACGCGCCCGCGCAAATTTTCCAGCAACGCGTGGCCCATTTCCGTGTCCGCGACACGGCGCCGCAAATCTGGCAAATCTTCCGGGCTGATGAGGATTCGCGGATGCAAGCCGGGCGGCGGCACCGGCGTGAGCCGCGCGAAGGTAAAACCGTTGGTGTCATCGCTGACCTTCACCTGGGGCGACGCGGGCCAGGGATATTCACCGTTCAAAATGGCGTCCGCGTTGAGTTCGCCGGGCAGACACCTCGGCGCATAGGCGAAATTCCGGAAGGAAACCGCCACAATGGCAATCAATATAAGTTTTTTCATGGTTAAAAATATTTGCTGGAAATCGGCAATTGTTCAGTTTGCGGTGGCCGGTTCAAAGTATGCCGCCCACTTTACGGCTCCGCTCCGATGGCTCGAAAGCGCAGCCCGAATAAATGGACCATCCTGGTGGAATTTTGTCGCAACCGTCACGCCCGCGTCAGGACCGGAAGCGGACAGTCGAATTAGCCGCCAGGATTTTTTGCCGGCCGGCACGACCATGCGGATTTCATACGGGTCATCGCCAACCACCTGGCTGGTGGCCGAAAGCGCGCGAGCCGCGGCATTCCAGGATTCGTCGCTCAAATCCGTCATCCCCTGCGTGATATGGCGCGACGTGCTGATAACTTGCGGAACCGCCGAAACGGGACGGATGGCAAAAATGCGGCAGGAGCGGGTGGGAAGATTTGCCGTCAATTCCTGTTTGAAGGGCGGCACGAATTTGTTCTCCCAAAAATCAAATCCCACATATTCCGAAGCCGCCGGCAAGCCAATGTCCGCAATGGTGTCGGAAATGGTCGCCGGATTTTTCTGAAAATTTAAGAAGGCCACCACGTCGCGACGCCGCCCGCCGCGCGTGTCGGTGATGTGCCAAATCTGCGGATAGCCATTGGTAAAAACATCCACCGGTCGGGCCGGCAAACCGTGGCCGGGAATGCAGCGGCGCAAAATGTCCAGCCGTTCCGGCGGCAAATCCGGCATCCAATCGCTGTTGTAAAACAACGTATCGGTGACGGCGGCGAAGCTGGCGTTCAACCGCGCTTGGTCCAAGGTCAGTGCCGCGCGCACCGAAACGCAGTCCGGATCATTCCACCATACGCGACCGTTCAAAAACCACAGACGCGAAGCCCACGGATAACCGATGGTGCCGGAACCGGTGTCCGGTCCGACGCGCATCGCGTCCAGCAGACCGATTGAACCGCTCAACGAACGCATGTTTTGCGCGAGACAGCAGCCGAGCAAAAACACGTCCGACCCGGCCGCTTCACGAATCAGTTTCACCCCGTCCCGCATCACCTCGATGTTGGACTTGGCCGGATCGTGAAAAATTGCGTCGCCCATGCCGTCTTCCTTGTAGCCGTCATTGACATAAATTTGCCTGGTGGCGCTGCCGGTCCAAAAACCGTCCATCTTGAAGAGCTTGTAACCCCACTCGTGCGCTATTCTCGCCACCATGTTGCTGGTATAAAGCCGCGCATCGGGATTCGATATATCCAGACAGGTGCCGCCCCATGACGTGTCGTAAGGTTTGCCGGCAACGGTTTTGACAAACCAATCTTGGTGATTTTGGAAAAACGGATCGTTCCATGTGCCGGCAAACGGCATGAACCAGATACCCGGCGTCAGGCCGAGTTGGGAAATCATTTCCGCCGTCGGCTTCATGCCGGAAGCATACGGACCTTTGGCATCGGTGAGGGTGAAATTTTTCTTGGGGCCGTTTTTCTTTTCGCCCGCCTGCCAGCCATCATCAATCTGAATAAAGCCAAAGCCATAAGGCCCGAGATTTGTGGCGGCATACACCGACAATTTAGCCAGATTTGTTTTATCACACGCACCGCCGTGCATTTCCATATACCAAGTGCAATAGCCCGGCTGCTTGGGGCGAAGTTTCACGGCGTAATGTTTCGCCAGCGCATCCGCCCACGCCTCCAAGCCGAGGCGGGCATCGTCAAAATAGCCGAGCAAAAGCGTTTCGGTTTCGGTCGAAGCGCCGGGCAACATCCGCAGCCGCCCGTAATCCAAGCGCGTCTGGATTCGCACGCGGTCGTTCTCCACCGGTGAAAACAAAACGCCGCTGGCCCGGTCTTGAGTCAACCAACCCGCCACCACGCCACGCCGGGTTGCCGGATCAGCCACGGCCAGCATCAAGTAGCTGCCGGGATTTTTGGCCGGGGACGACAATCCGCCGGTGCCCAGCGCGCGGAGTTCGCTCGCGGGCTTTCCCAAATTGATTTCGGCCGCGATGCCGGGAACACGATTCAACACCACCGGCTCAACTCCGGCATTGTGCAGCGTTGACTGAAAAACCACGAACGGCAATGCCGGATACAAAACGATGCGCTCGGATTCACCATTCGGATGATAGATCTGCAAACTTTGGCCGGTGCCGAAATGTTTGTCCGTCTGCTCACTGACCTCACACGTGCCGCCAGCCCCGGCGAGCCTGCCGTTCTGCAGGAAAGTCAGGCTAGAGAGTTTTGAAACCACGGTGAAATTTCCCGCCGATGGATCCACCGTGACGCGGTAGAAATCGTTCGCGATCTGCACCGGCTCCGCACGCAGCGAAACCAGCGCGGTCAGCAAACCGATAAAAATGATGCTTAGTTTTGGGTTCATATCAAATCTCAATGGCAGCTCAATTCACATTCATGGCACATAAAAACTCACTGCACCAGCGGCGTGACCGATACGCGCCAGTGGAAAAAATCATAAACACGTCGAGTAGATCCGGTGACCACCGCCATCGGACCGCCAAGGGATTGTTCCAATCCGGGCGCGGACAACAACGGAAAATCATAGTTCAAGGCCTTGCCATCTAGCACACATTGGCCGGCATACCTCTCCGCTGGCGGATGCCAATGCAAATCCAGCGTGTGGCCGTCCAAATTGGTAAAAATCAATTCCGGAGAGCTGGCCGTCACATCACCGGCAATGCCCGTTTTTTCCAAAATCGCATCGGCAAACCGGTCTAATTCTTTTTGAACACCCCCGCCAGCGAATCGCGCCAGCGGTGATGTCTCCAAAACCCAACCGTTGCATCGTGCGTCACACTCTAGCAAGTCCAAGTGCTCGCGCACATCCGGCTTGTCCCATTGCGCCAGCCGCACAGAACGAAACGCAAACAGCATTGTCCCTCCGTGACAAAAAACCCAGCCCGCCCGCTCATAGCGCCGCACAATCGCGCCGCCGGTCGTGAACGGGGCTGCCATTTTCCAAAACCCATAACTTTCCGGCACATCATAGACGCCGATGAGTGTTCCTTTGTATTGCATGACTTGACCGTAGGGATTTTCCCCATAGGCAAACTTGTTTTTTTCTTTCTGCTGCGGGCGGAGGCGATTCTCTTGGATCACGGTGAAGGAACTTTCCGGTTTATCGGAAATCCATTTCATCATCGTGCGCCTTGATTCCTTGAAGAGATAACTTTTTTCAGTCGTGCCGTCGTCGCGTTCGCTCGCTAGGCCGTAGCCGGTTGTGAACCACGCCATTTTGCGGACGTAAATCCCGTGCGAAGGGATGATGACACTGCCAGTGACAAGCCGCGTTTCCGGCAGCGCCGCCTGCCATGCTGGCAGCCAATCCACCGGCAGGCTTTTGCCCGGGTGCGCCAGCCAGTAGCCTTGCGGCACACCCGCAATACGCGCCGGACGGTCGCCGCCGAAGAGAAGAAACGCCATCGCCGTCGTCGCGCCCGGCCCATCAGGACTCAAATTATTCGAACCCCAATATTTCGCCCGGCCGGCCGACGAAATGTAGTAGCCGTGATGCCAATACGCCGCCGTCTGCACCAGCATCCACTCCAGCGTCATCTGCGCCGCGCGCTGCATCTGCGGCTCGCGCGCAAACTCGGCCAGCATCCGCAGCGCCATCAAGTCCGTGCCGTAATAAAGCGGGGCTTCGTATTCCGTGCAATTCTCAGCGGTAATCTGCGTGAAGGTTTCCAACAATCTTTTGGCGCACAGTAACTGGATTTGTTTCGCATCGTGACCGGCCGCATCGCGCAAATCCGGCCATTCCTGTGCAGCCAGCCAGCCGCCGCCATCCCGCATCAATTCATAATTCAACGAAACGCCCGGCCCTTTGGTAAAGTCGTAACGTGCCGCGAACGTGCGGAATTTCGCCACCAACTCCGGCAACCACTGTCCGCGCCCAACGCAATAGCCATGCACAATCGCGTGCAGAAAAAACGGATCGAGCGCGTGGTCACTTTTGTCGTTCAAAGCGGCGTCCATCATCCTGTTCGCCGACTGGATGGCGTTCGTCACGTCCTTGCCAGTCTGAACCCGAGCAGTCAGCAGCGGCATCGCGTCTTTCGGCTCAAGCTTGCCCAGCGGCATCTGCGCATAAACCTTGCAGGCATTGGCTGACCGGTCGGCGTAATTATCCCCGTCCACATAACCGGTCTGTGCTTGCAGGGAAAACGCAAGCAGTATCGACATTGAAAATAAAATGAATTTGAAGGAAGCGCTCATGTTGTCACCTGCCATTTTTCAAAATTATAGAGGAGCTTCTCGTGTCCATCGGTCAGCGTCAGCACGCCGCCACGCGTCTGCTTCACCCACGGACTGTCCATCATCGGCCATTGGGGAAAATTTACCGGCTGGCCGTTGATTTTGGCTTCACCCTGGAAAATGCGCTCTATGACATTTCCATTGCGGTCAGTGTAGCGCCCGGTCGAACCCTTGATTTTAATTTTCACCTTGGAACGAATCACTTCGCGGAATTTTGTGAGTTTCTCCACCGGAGTCACGCCGGAGAAGTCGTCGGCATGCGCACATTCAATCGCCAGCGCGAGCGGCGAGCCTTCAACGCGAAATTCGGAATCGTCAGGATTCGGCTTGCCGGACGGCGCGCGGATGCCGGCGGCACGATCCCATTTGAATTTGTTGGTGGCGCTAATGGCGATGAGCACGCTGCGATAGTGCAGGAAGATTTTTCCGTCCGTCGCGGCATCGTCCACAAATGCAAGTTGCCCGCCCGGCACGAAACCGAGCGCGTAGGGATATTTTGCTATTTCCGTAAAATTGAAAACGAAAAGCACCGCGCCTTCGTGCTGAAGATTTGACTGTGCTTTGCTGAACACGCCGTGCGGGTGGCTCACGGAAATATCCGCTTTGGAGTCGGCCACCGGCGCGGTGAGCCAGAGAAAACTGTGCCTCGTCGCGTCCGGCTCGTTCCACATCACGCCGTAAGGATAGCTTTGCCACCAATCCATCACTTCCGTCTGCGCCTCGCTAAAAATGCCATAGTCGCGGTCAATGAATGAGGTCTGGCAATTCTTCCCAAAATGGCTGCGCACTGAAAATGGTTTGGCGCGTTCGCTGGCGGCAAGTTCAATCAATCGCGGCGGCTCGTAATCCATCACCGCCGCGCCTATGAGATTGCCGCTGATGTCCGGTGGCGTGCCGCCGAAATACAGCCAGAGCAGTTGCGGACCACCCCAAGGTTTTTGCGAGAGAATGTCGGGATAGCTGCGACCGGTCGTCATCGCCCAGCGGCCATGCAGCCAAAACGGTGCGTTCTGCGCCAAGCCAGCCTCGAAGGCGATGCGCGCGATGTTACGCAACTCAACATCTGCCGACAGTTCAGCGATGGACAGTATCGGCAGAATATTTTTGTCAAAATACGGCCATGAGGCCCATTCGCCGAAACCTTCGCGCGCACACTTTTCGATCATTGACCGCAAGGCGTTCGCGGCGTTGTGGTCTTTGGGACGATAATGTGAGTTCTCGACAAAATCCGTTTCGCCAAAAAACTGACCGGCGAGATAGCGCGTGACACAGGCGAGCGTGTGAAGATTGCTCGTCCGCATATCCTTATATTCGGTAAATGTCGTGAGAATTTTTTTGATGTCGCTTTTGCTTTCGTCGTCGAGCAAATGCCCCCACTTCGCGATGCAATGAATCGCTGGCCAATAATTGAACAATTCCACCCCACGAACACGCGCAACCTTTTCGCGCTTCACCGCCTCACGCCACGCCTGCAAACCGAGTTCCTTTTTGCCACGCACAAAGCACGCCTGCGCCGCCCAGTAAAGTTCCTTGTGCTGCAACGGATCAGCAACGACGGCGTCCAAAACCCATTTGCGCCGGCTTTGAAATGAGTCCGATTGACCATCCGCTTCCGCAGAAAAAAGATTTTGCCACGGTGCTGTCACCGTCACGCCGGCGGCTGCGAGCGTGGTTGCCTGCAAAAAAGAACGACGATCTATTTTCATAATCCATTTAGCACACATGCCGCAGACAGCTTGAAATGATGGGTGATTTAAGTCCTTTGAGTCCGGCAACCACGCAATCCGCATTCACGCGGGCGCCTGCGGGACTGGTATGAACATTGTCGCCGAGGCCGCAAAACAACGGTTGGACCTCTTGCCAGCCCAGCGCGTCGTAGCTGTCGGCAATAATCTGCGTGACGTCAATGAATTCAATTCCGCAAGCGGTGGCCACGGCGGCGGACCATTTGCCGTAATCACTCTGATGGCGTGCCAACCGTCCTTCGCGCCAGAGATTTTTCACCGTGAGCGACAACAAGATTGGTGTCACACCCTTGGCCTTGGTTTCCTCGACAAACTTGCGCAAATACCAGCCGAAAGTGTGGACGATTTCCCGATTACCATCCGGCAAGATGATGGTCTGCGTTTCTTCGCCGAGGCCGGGCAGCACACCCCGACATCGGCCTTCAGCCAATTTGTCCGCATCATTATGACCAAATTGAAGAAGCACAACATCGCCGGGCTTCAGTTCCGTCAACACGCGCGCCCACAAGCCTTCATTGCGAAATGAGCGCGTGCTGCGTCCAGGCCGGGCGCGATTGCAGATGTTGATTTTTTCCGGATCAAATAACGCGGACAACTCATCGCCCCAGCCGCGTTGATTTACGCCATTGCAATACGCCGTCGAATCGCCGATGACAAAAACCGACGGCAGGATTGGGTTCGCCAACCGTGGCGTGAAAGAAATCGCCTTTAAGTTTTCGGTCACGACAATTTTCCCCGCCGCGTCAAAACCGAATTGAATCTCGGAATATTCAATTGTCCGGTCATTTTCTGCCGAAACCACGACGGCGTATCGCGGTTGTGAATCTTTCGACCACAAAAACGGTGTCCCAATGCACACTGGCAAATCCACCACGACTTCCTCCCGGGATTGAAAGCCCGCACTGACCGGTGTAGCTGCCGCCACCGGTGAATCCGGTTTGCTGCCGTCAACACCAACTTCAAAAACCTCGCCGCGGACGATGGCAGCCAATTTCTCATGGCTACCATCTTCCAGGATTGCACGAACAGAAACCTTGGCCGCAAGTTGGTTGATTTCCAACACGGTCAGTTTCACTTCATGGAGACGCCAGCTCACAAAAACAGCATCAAACAAATTCGTTGATGAGGTTTTCGAGATATTCCTGGCGACCGCTGGTGCTCGCGTCCGCTTCGCCCTTCTTGAGCATGTAGGCTTCCAGGTCTTTGAAGCTGGCCTTGCCCGCCTCAATCTTCGCGCCGATGCCGCTGTCCCAAGACGCGTAGCGCTGTTTAACGAAGTCAGCCAGCCTTCCGTCCTTGCGAATGGCCGCCGCGATCTTCAAACCGCGCGCAAACGCGTCCATCCCGCCGATGTGCGCGTAAAACAAATCAATCGGCTCAAAGCTTTCGCGGCGAACCTTCGCGTCGAAATTCACGCCGCCCATCTTGAACCCGCCGTATTTCAGCACACTCAACATCGTGTAGGTCGTGAGGTAAATGCTCGTCGGAAACTGATCCGTGTCCCAGCCAAGAAGTTCATCACCCGTGTTGGCGTCAATCGAGCCAAGCGCGCCGGCGGCACCGGCGGTTTCCAGTTCGTGCTGCATCGTGTGACCCGCCAGTGTGGCGTGGTTGGTCTCGATGTTCAGCTTGAAATCATTGAGCAAATCGTATTCGCGCAAAAAGTTTAGGCACGCGGCCGCGTCAGAATCGTATTGATGCTTCGTCGGCTCTTTGGGTTTCGGCTCAATATAAAATTGTCCTTTGAAGCCGATTTTCTTTTTGTAATCCACGGCCATGTGCAGAAACTTCGCCAGATGCTCCTGCTCGCGCTTCATGTCGGTGTTAAGCAGCGTCTGGTAGCCTTCGCGGCCGCCCCAGAAGGTATAACCCTCGCCGCCGAGTTCGTGTGTCACTTCCATCGCCTTTTTCACTTGGCAGGCGGCGAAGGCGAAGACATCGGCATTGCAGCTCGTGCTGGCACCGTGAACAAAGCGCGGATGCGAAAATGCGTTGGTCGTGCCCCAGAGCAATTTGACGCCGGTGCGTTTCTGCTCCTCCTTCAACACTTTCGCCACGGCGTCAAAATTCTTGTTCGTCTCGGCCAGAGTCTTGCCTTCCGGTGCGACGTCGCGGTCATGCCAGCAATAATACGGCGCGGTGAGTTTGGAAATAAATTCAAAGGCCACGCGGGCGCGGTTCTGGGCGTTCTTGACCGAGGCGCTGCCGTCGTCCCAGGGGCGCTGCATCGTGCCGGCACCAAACGGATCGCTGCCGGTGCCACGGAAGGTGTGCCAGTAAACCACGGCAAAACGCAGATGGTCTTTCATGCTCTTGCCTTCGACAACTTCCTCGGCGTTGTAATGTTTGAACGCCAGCGGGTTTTTGGACTTCGATCCTTCGTAACGGATTTCTTTGATGCTCGGGAATGCAGGTTTCATGTGTTTTATTTGTGCTTTTCTATTGTTGGTTGGTAATGGAAATAATCAAACTCCGCCCATGCCGTGCGGTTGGACAAATCCTGGCAGCACACGCCCCAGAAGGTGCCGGTGAAATTGCTGTGTGGCGAAACCCAATCGCCCAGCATCGTCGCCTCGAACACGCGGTCAACAACGCTCCAATTTTTCCCGTCAAGCGACCACGCGAAGTGCAGCTCGGCAAAATAATTTTCCATGCGCAGGAAAATCTTTTCGCCGCCGGACAACGGCAACTCGGCAACTTCATAGCGGCTGGCCTTGGTGTTTTCGGACGAGATGACGCCGAGTTTGATTTTGCCTTCTCCCGCCGAGGTGATGCGGAAATAGTGGTAATGCAGCCGGTCGTAATACGCGATGAGTCCGGCGGCTTGCTTGAAATTTGTCGGCTGAAAAGAAACGCACGTCTCCGCGCTCGCCTGAAAATGCTGCAGCCGCCGTGCGACGAGGCTCTGGTCGAAAGACGACGCCAGCGAATCGCGTCCTCGCAAGCTCAACCAGCCTTTGCGCCGCGTGAGCGAACACCAGCTTTCATCCACCGGCTCGCGCAGGGTTTGGAAATGGCGGTTCAGTTTTGCGCCGTCAAAATCGTCGCGCAGGTTTTCCTTCGGCCACGGCTGCGGCGGGAGATTCACTTCCACCGTTTCCTGCGGTGAGTTGCTGCCGTGCGCAAGGCGCGGCCAGCCATCGGCGTGCCAGCGCAATTTCTGGATGCAGGTTTCGCGACCGAGCGGCGCGGATTTGTTTTCCTCGCGGTCAAGCACCAGCCGACCGGTGCGCTGAAGTGGCCGGTGGCACAGATGCACGGTGAACCACTCGCCGTTTTGCGTTTCTACAAAACAGCCGTGCCCGGTGGACTTGAGTGCCAGATGATCATTTTGAAACGCGGTCAGCATCGGATTCTGCGGATGCAGTTCGTATGGGCCAAAAAGATTTTTGCTGCGGCAAACGCTGATGGCGTGGCGCATTGCCGTGCCACCTTCGGCGGTGAGGAGATAATACCAGCCGTCCTTTTTCAAAATATGCGGGCCTTCGGTAATGCCGATGGCGCTGCCGGGCCAGATTTTCCTCGGCTCGCCGACGAGCTGCATTTTCTGCGCATCGAACTCCTGCAAAATAATTCCATCAAAACGCACCGGCGTCACAGCTTCACCCATCTGCATCTGCACGATGTATTTCTTGCTGTCGTCATCGTGAAACAGGCTCGGATCAAAACCGCTGGCATTGAGAAAAACCGGCTCGCTCCAAGGGCCTTCAATTTTATCGGCGGTGACGAGATAATTCGGCGTGTCCATCACCACGCCGCCCATGTGGTGATGAACGTTCGTGTAAACCAGCCAGAATTTTCCGTCCGTGTGCGTGAGGCACGGTGCCCAGATGCCGCCGGAATTCTGGCAGCCGCGCATGTCGAGCTGCGACACGCGGTCGAGAGCGCGACCGAGCAAACGCCAGTTCACCAGATCGCGTGAGTGATGGATTTGCACTCCGGGAAACCATTCGAAGGTCGAAGTGGCGATGTAATAATCGTCGCCGACGCGGCAGATGGACGGGTCGGGATTGAAACCGGTGAGAATGGGATTGTGTGCCTGGATCATAAAAATTACAGCGGCCAGTTATCGGTGCGGAAAGTCGAGGCGGGTAGACTGGCTTGGTTGAACAGATTTACCTTCGGCAAATCCGCCCAGCCGTAGCGCACCGCCACTGGTGCCGTCACCTGCGGACTCGAAACGATGACCGTATCGCCGTCAATTTTCGCGTCCGCAAAATAAAACTTTTTGTCGCTGCCCGCGATGACGAGGCCGGTCAACTCGCCGCCGCTAGTTTTCAAACCGCCGGCGGTTTCCGTGAATCGCACGATGGCCTTGCCGTTCTCAAATTTCGCGGACTGATATATCGGCCCGGAGAATTGGATTTTCTGACCATAGGCGACCACCAAAGCCGCCCTGACGCCGCGTTCGGCAACCGGCTCCTTGCCGGTGTAATGGACGTCCGGCCCGCCCATGTCTGTGCTCACGACCAGCGCCGCGTGCGGCGTAGCCTGCGCGGTCTTGGCCTGCGCCTCCTGCAATTCGGCGATGCCGCTTTTTTCATTCGGGTCGGTCTGCCACTTGCGGTTGCGCGCGATTTGAAAAATCAGGAACGGCAACTCCGGCTGCTCAAAACCCTTGCGCCAAGCCTTAATCATCGCCGGCAAAAGATTTTTGTAATCGTGCGCAACTTGCACGTAGGCGTTGTTCTCGCCCTGATACCACGCTACACCGCGAATGCGAAACGGCAGCAGGGGTGCGACTTCGCCGTTCCACAAAGTCGTCCCTCCCTTGTATTCGCTCGGAATGCCCGCCGGCTGGGGCGGAGCCGGAAGTTTTTTCGCGATGGCCTCGACTTTCTCAGCTTCGTATTCTTCCTTGAGCGTGCGGACGACTTCGAATTTTTTGTCGTAATCCGCCTTGGCCTGCGCCGGATCGTTCCACCGATCCTGGGGCCACGGACCGGCCTTCAAAGTCTCCGCCGGCATCCAGCTCTGAATTGGAGTGCCGCCGAACGCGCTGTTGATGATGCCAACCGGCACGCCCAATTCCTTCTGTAATTTCTCGCCAAACCAATACGGAATGGCGGAAAAGTTTTTCGCGGTGGCCGGACTGCACAAATCCCACTTCGCCTTCACCTCACTTTGCGGCGTGAACTGAACGTTGTGCGGCACGCGGCACATTCGCAGCAGTTGATTGGTCGCGGTCGCGATGGCGTTCGTCCCGCCATCGGAACGCGCCAGCGCCCATTCCATATTCGATTGGCCGCTGCACAGCCAGACTTCACCGACGAGGATATTGGTTAACGTGATTTGGTTGTCGCCAGAGACGGTCAGTGTCAGCGGCCCACCGGCGGTGAGCGGCTTGAGCCGCACCAGCCATTTTCCGCCGGCCGCCGTGGCGTTGACTTTTTGGCCCTGAATTTCCACCGTCACCTTTTCGCCGTCGCGCGCGGTGCCCCAAACCGGCACCTCGGCGTCGCGCTGGAGCACGGCGTTGTCGGCGAACAGCGGATTCAAATACACTTCGGACATGGCCGCAAAAGGCATTGATAACGCAGCCAACGCAACTGCATAAAAAAGTTTTGATGAAAAGATTTTCATGGCCGCTTTGAATTAGCCCCCTCAATGGCGGGGGGGTGATTTCATGTCAAAAATCGTCAGCCCGGCAAGGCTGTGCTTCGGCGGCGGAGTCAGTAGACTGACAACGTAGCCAATGACGACGCATGAAATCACCGCACCCGGTGTGTAAAAATACCAGTGGACGGCGGTGAAATATTTCAGGCCGAGCGTCACGCCGATGCTGGCAATCGCACCGGTGAACGCGCCGATGGAATTGGCGCGGTGCGTGTAGGTTCCCAAAATATAAATGCCGAGAAAGCCGCCGCCGAGCAGCGCGAAGAGTTCGTTCCACGTCTGGAACAACGAGCGCTGGTTCAGCTTCGCCATGTAAAGCGCGGTGATGGTCGCAGCCGTGCCGCACACGAGCGATGCGATGCGCATCGTCAACAGGCGTTCGCGGTCAGTCGCATTTTTCTTCACCTTGCGGTAAAAATCTTCGGTAAACAAAATCGAAACTGTGTTCATGCTGCCCGCCAGCGCGGACATCGCCGCCGCGAACAGCGATGCGATGATGAGACCGGCCACGCCGACAGGCAGCCGCTGGACGATGTAAAGCGGGATAACCTGGTCGTTGGTCATCGCCGGATCAAGTTCGCCAGGGTGCTGATGGAAATACGCAAAGACCGAGATGCCCGCGAAGTTCACCGCGAAGGAAATGAACACGCTGAAGCACAGAAAAATCAGCGCGAGTTTTCGCACGTCCTTCAGCGGCGTGGCGAACACGCGCTGCACCGTCGGCGCATCGGCGGCGAACGCCAGCTTGTTGAACAGCGGCGTCAGAATCAAAATCCAAATGATCGGCATCGTGTAATCCAGCGACCAGATGCCGAGGTCGAATTTTTGAAACTGCGTGCCCACCTCGACAAAACTCTTCCACCCGTGCGGCAGTCCGGTGATGGCGAGAATGACGATCAGGCTGATGCCGATGACCATCGTGAGTCCTTGCACGACTTCCGTGAGCACCACCGCCTTCATGCCGCCTTTCGCGGAATAAATGGTCGTCACCAGCCCCATGACGAGCACGCTGGCATAGACGTTCAGGCCGGTCACCGCCGCAATCGCCAGCGCGGGCAGCAGCAGCACCATGTTCATGCGGCCAAAAGTTTGCAGCGCGATGGCCTGCGCGCTGGCGATGAACCGTAGCGACGGATGAAAGCGCCGTTCCAGATATTCAAACGTCGAGGTGATTTCCAATTTGCGGATTAGCGGATACAGAACATACGCCTCCAAAAAAAACATTGGAATGAGCATCAACGCCGGCAGCGCCCAAAGCAAACTGGTGCGGAACGCCAGCGCCGGAATCGCCATGAAGCTGATGCTGCTGGCCGCCGAGGCGAACATCGAAATGCCTGCCATCCACCACGGAATTTTCCGGTCGCCGAGCGCGAAACCTTCGCTGCCGGTTTGCTTGCGGGTGAAATAAATTCCCGCAAACGCCACCGTCACAAAATAAATAATCAGTCCCGTGTAATCCGGCCAGCGCAGGCTCTTCACCGTGCGTTTGATGACCATGTCATAGGCCGCCGTCGCGCCGGATTCGGTCACGCCGAGCACGGTCAGTTTGCCGTTGTGAACCACCGTCGCCGACGCGAGCGCCTCGGGCAACTGGCCTTTCTCGACCCAGGTGTCCGTGACGTTGTGATAAATCTGGATCGCCTTGGATTCGGCGGCGGGCTTGATTTGAAAAAGATTTCCGGTGAACGGCTGCGTAAAACCGCCGGCCAGTCCGGCGTGAACCTGGCCGGTCATGAACACCACCGGCGCGGCCACCGCTTCCGGCAGCGGCGACAAATCGCGCCAGCCGGAAAACGTCGTGCCGTCAATGAAATGCCAGCGATACGCCTGCGCCCTCGTCGTCGGAGTGCAGACCGTCTTGCCGTCGGCCTGCGAAAGCGTGAAGCCGCCGAGAATGTGAACGTCGTTGTAAAAACAAATCACACCCGGCAGCAACCGGCCTTCGCCTGGCATCGGCGGCAGTTCCTCCCAGCCGGTATTTGGCGTCGCGCCGAACGAATAGCGGAATAATTTGTGCGACGCGGAATCCGCCATCGGCGAAGTTGTGCCGCCGACCACATAAAGCTGGAGTTGTTTCTGATCGTCAAAAAAACCAGCGCCCGCCAGCGCCACAGCTTGCGGCAGCGACGGGAGTTCGTTTTGCTGCAACTGGCCGTCGCGCCATTCGAGCGAAAACACTTTGCTCGTCAGACCATTTTTTGTGACACCACCGGCCACGAAAAGTTTGGAAAAACTGACAACCTTCTCTGGAAACGAACCGCAGACAAAACCACCGAATGCGACGGGTTCTTTGAGTTGGGATTTTCTCCAGCCGGAATCCGTCTGCACAAACACCTCGTCGCTCGGCAGGCCGTATTCGTCCAAGCCGCCGCCGACAATCAGCGCGCCGCCGGACTGGCCGACGAACATGCCCGCGCGCTGCACCGGCAGCGACAAATCGCGTTTGGTGAAAGAGAAACTTTCCTGATTGGTTTGCGCTATTCCCCAACCACAGGTTGCGAACAAAACGGCTGCGGCCAGCCAGAGTATTTTTGATTTCATGTTCATTGTGCGAGAATTTTGAAAGTTTGCTCAACTACTTCCATTTTCACCGGCGATGCGCCGTCGCGCCCCCATTGCCACGCGCCGACAGTCACAGAAATGGGAAATTTTGCGCGCGGCGGAACTGGCGTAAATTCCAATTCATCGCCTTGAATCACCGCCGGGCCGGCGCGCACAAAAAATCTCACCGGCAAACCGGAGTCGGATTTGGCCGACAGCTTGATGGATTTTGTTCCTGCGTTCACATCAGGAATTGGGTCAAATGAAACTTTCTGCGCCAAGCCGGAATTGTTTTTTTGAATCTTCACGCCGCAGGGTTGAACAGAGTTCCGAATTTCATCCGTGCCTTTTTGACGGGCGGCGATGTAACAGGCGGAATTGGGAAACGAGCGGTCAAGGCAGATTTGAAATTTGTCGCCGCCGAGCGGCTTCACCGGGCCGCACAACCATTCCAGTGTCGGCGAGCCGGGCGCTTTGGCGAGTTTGACGCCGGCGTTGGTGAATGGTTCCGGCAACTGGTCAAGCATCACGCCATGCAGCGTGAAGGTAATGCCGTCCGCCTCGTAGTCCGGCTGGAGATTGGAAATGCCGTTGAAATTGAAAGGCAGAATTTTTCCGCCCGCGTCGGCGAATCCGGGCAGTTGTGTCTCCGCGTTCCAGTTGATCGCCGCGAACGACTGCGCTTCCCCGGCGCTTTCGTGGTCAAAAAACCACGGCAGCGCGCGGGCGTCCGGCGCGGCTTTCGAGAATTCCACGGGCGAACTTTTTTCGTGGCCGGGCACGGGCATGTCGGCGAGAAATCCGATTTCGAGAGCAACTCTTTTCAAAGAGCCGTCATCCGCGATGCGCGCCTTGGCCGCGCAGTCAATGTAGTGCGCGAGAAACTTCGCCAGCTTTTCCGAACAATCAAAATGCCCGCTGCTGCCGTCAATGACGAAGCTCAACGGCCAGTTCGGATTTTGTTTACGCTGATCCAGAACGCCTTGATACGCCTTGCCGATGTTGTTCCAGCTAGTCCGGATGTCCGATTGCGTCTGCGACCATTCCTGCGCCGAGCCGAAGGCCACGAGCGCGGGGACGCTGCGATTTTTCGGCGGCAGATGATTGTTCTTGAGCCACACGCCGGCGATGCAGCGTTCGGGATGAAATTCCACGAGCGCATCCACCATCAGCAGGTGGCCGGACTCGCCCATCGGCAGCCAAGGCACGGTCGCGACCTCGGCGTAACCAGAATTTTTCGCAAGGCCGTCAAGCAACTCCTGCAAAAATGCGGTGGAAGTTTTATAATTGTGCGCGTCGTCAATGCCCGTTGTTTTGTCCTTGCGGAAATTCATGAACGACGGCACGCACCAGACGATGCCGAGATCATTCTTCGCGCAAACCTCGCGAATGGCCGGATGGCCGACCAGCCGGTGCTCCGGCACGTTGGCGCACAAAATCAGCAGCCCGCGGACTTTCTGACAGTTTTCAGGAATCCACAAATAGGCCGACGACTGATTTTTTGAGCCGTCCGCCCAATTCGTGCAAACGCCGCTTTGCATGAATTGAAAAACCTGGTTCTCCGGCGACCGGACCGCATCGCCTTGCGCAACCACGCGCTGACTTAAAATTAAGGCGAGAAGGAATAATTGGATTTTGAGTTTCATAAATTGTGTGGATCGTAATCGAACCAGTCAAAGTCGGCTGGCGCAGTGCATTTTTTGCCGTTGTCGGTGGCGTAAAGACCGATGACCACGCCGTTGTAGCCGCTCGTGACTTCCGTGCCGAGATACCGCGTGTTTACTTTCGCAATTTCTCGAAACACCGCGCCGTTTTGTGAAAAGAAAAAATAGTAAAGCTCCTTCGTGCCAGTAATGCGCAACTGCACCGCGCCCGGCGCGAGCGAGATTTCCGCCGCCGTGTGCTGGATCAGTTCCAAATTGTATTTCACCGCCAGCACGCGCTGCCCGCCGCGATTCGTCACGAAAAAATCATAGTGATGCTCGTTGGTCATCAGCAACGTCAGGCCGGCTTCCTCGTATGAATTTTGCGGATCAAATTCCAAACTCGCCGTCGCGGTGAAATCAAAATGCTGCTGCCGTCGAGCGACAAAAGTTGGCGAAGCGATGTCGAACAAATTCTTTTCCGAACCGCGTAGGCGCAGAAAACTCTTTCGCTCGGTGAGCGAATAATTTTCCACCACCGGATTGCGCAGATGAATCCACTGTAAACCGAGTGTGTCCGAATCGAAATCATCGCGCGTCGGCGGTTGCGGCCACGGCTGCAACGGCAATGTTGGCACGTCCATGATTTCACTCGCTGTTCCAGTTTGGTTGACGACCGGCCAACCGTCGCGCCATTCCACCGGCTCAAGACAAGTTTCGCGCCCCAAAGTGTGAATATCGCCGACGGTTTTGCGAAACGCCAGATGCACCATCCACCATGAGCCGTCCGCCGCCTGCACCAGATCGGCGTGGCCAGTGCCGTGGATTCGCTCGTAGGCGTGGCGGTTGGAGAGAATCGGGTTGTGCGGGCACGGCTCGTATTCGCCCCAGATGTTCTTGCTCCGCGCGATGCCGACCATGTGGCCGTAGCTCGTGCCGCCTTCCGCCGTGAGCAGATAATACCAGCCGTCGCGCTTGTAAATGTGCGGGCCTTCGACATAACAACCGCCGCTCCCGCGCCAGAGCATTTTTGGTTCGGTCAGGCGTTTACCGGTTTTGATGTCAATTTCGCTTTGATAAATTGCGCGTTCCATCTTGAACGTCATGCCGCGATTCGACTGAAAATAAACTTTGCCGTCGTCATCAAAAAGCAGCGATGGGTCAATGCCGCTCTGGTCATACCAAATCGGATCACTCCATGGCCCGGCAGGATTTGTCGCCGTGACGTAAAAATTACGATACGCACCGGAACTGACCCAGGTGGTGATCATGTAAAGCACGCCGTTGTGAAAACGAATCGTCGGCGCGTAAATACCGTCGGAGCATTTCACACCGTCGAGTTCGAGCTGCGAACGGCGCGTGAGGACGTGACCAATCTGTTTCCAGTTCACCAAGTCGCGACTGTGCCAGATGGGAACGCCGGGGAAATACTCGAAGCTGCTATTGACGAGATAAAAATCCCCACCCACCCGGCACACGCTGGGGTCGGGATAAAAACCGGGGATGATTGGATTCTTGTAGCTCATTTCAAATCTGTTTCAAAATCGTTGCGCCAAAAGGTTTCAATTCAAAATTACCGGTGACGACGGCGCGGTTGTCCAAGCGTTGGAAACTTTCGTTGAGTGTCACCCATTGCGCTTCACGGGTATAATTGACGAGGTGCAAATACTCCGTGTTGCCGTTGAAAGTCTTTACCGATTCAACCATCGGCGAACTGCCCGCGGCCAGATTCGGACTCACGCCACACTCTGGCAAAATTTTGCTGACGAACTCGCGAACAAATTCCCCCGACGGCACGGCGGCGACATAATAAACTCTCCCTTTGCCGAAGTGATTCACCGTCACCGCCGGCGTGCCGGCAAACCAAAGGTCGGTGTAATTACACAGCGGCTTGGCAGTCGTCGGCTTGATGATTTCAAATAGCAAAGAACATTCGTAGCGCGATTTTGCATAGCCGCCGCCAACCGGCGCGATGCCGACGGTGTCCTGAAGTTTAAAGCCGTTCTGCTCCTCAATTTCAATGCCGCAAAGATCGGTCAGGAAAGCAGGTAAAGTTTGTCGGTAAAAAACGTTGTCAAAATTCCGCAAGCCGGATTGCACGGTGAGAACCAGTGTTCCGCCTTGCTCGACGTAGTTCCGCAGGTCTGCGGCGCGCTTCTCGTCCATAAGCAGCAACGATGGCGTGAGGACGAGTTTGAAATCCGCAAGGTTTTCCGCCGGATGAATCACGTCGGCGTTGACGTGGTTTTCAAACAACGCGCGGTAATAAAGATAGAGATGGCGTTGATAACGAAAATCCGGGTGCGTGTGACCGTCGTCGAGCGCCCAGTCGCAGTGAAAATCGCGGAGCAATGCAACTTCCGGACGCGGACAGGCGTTTTCGATTTCGGCACCGACCGCTTTGATTTCGCGGATGGTCTGCTGGATTTCAAAATAGCGGCGGCGCGGCTTGCCGTCACATTCCAGCACCGCCTGCAAAAGATGTTCGATGCCGGCGGGAAACTGCCGCCAATGAAACCACACGACCGCTTTCGCGCCGTGCGCAATTTCCTGGTGCGTCCAGGCGTTGATGATTCCCGGTTCAGGCAACGCGCGGCGCGGTCGGAACGTGCGACCGGTCTGCGCCTCGGTCACCCAAAACGGCGCGCGCCGCAACCCGCGCATCATCGAGAGCGCCATGCTCGTCATCGCCGGATGATACTCCCGGTCGGCGGCGTTGCCGTATTCGTTCTCCAGCGTCCACGCGAACGGATAATTGTCCACCGAAACGATGTCGAGCTGCGCCCCGAGCTTGTAGAGATCAAGCAAATAAACAAACCCGCTGGAGCAGATGTTGTGCGTGACGGTTTTCTCCGGTGATATTTTCTTGAGGCAATCCGTCTGCAACCGCGCATAGCCCAGAAATGAATCTGAAAAAAAATTGTAAAAATCCAGCAGCGCGGAAGGGTTGTGGCCGGTCTTGGGCAAAACCACTTCGTCAAAATTCCGATAGCTCTGGCTCCAAAACGCCATGCCCCAGCGGCGGTTCAATTTTTCAATCGTCGCAAACTTCTTTTGCAGCCACGACTGGAATTTTTTCCGGCATGTTTCGCAATAACAATGCGGCTGCTCCGCCATGAATTCGTTGTCGAGCTGATAGCCGATGACGTTGGGATTGTTTTTGAATCGCTCCGCCAGCACTGTGACGATGCGCGTGGTGTGGCGATGGTAGCTATCGCTGTTAACGCAGTAATGCCGGCGTTTGCCGAATTCGCGTCGGCGGCCATCCGCCATGATCTGACAGATGTCCGGATGTTTGTCCGTGAGCCACTTCGGCGGCGCGGCGGTGGGCGTGCCGAGCAGCGACTTGATGCCGTGTTTAGCTAGCGATTCCACGGCGTTGTCAAGCCAGGAAAAGTCAAAGTGTCCGTCGTCCGGTTCCATCCGACTCCACGCGAACTCACCCATGCGCACCAGATTAAAGCCAGCCTCCTGCATGAGCCGCGCATCCAGCTCGACGTCGCTTGGGTCGAGCTGCTCAGGATAATAGGATGTGCCGAAATAAATCATTTTGCGTTTGCCTTTGACTTCTGCTCGAACTCAAAAACCCGGCGCGCAGCTTTCTCCCAGCTCGGATCGCCGGTCAACTGCGCCCAATGCGCGAAAACCACTGCTGTCGTTTGATAATCCAATTGCTTGGGTTTGCCGTTGCGACCCTGCTCGCCCGCCGGACCGGTGCGGGTGTTGCCCGTGCCGTCAATACTACAGTCGGGTTGAATCCGCGTCAGCAGCCAGGCAAAGCCCTTGTCGAGCACCGGCTTCATCTCGGCGCGCATGGCGTCATCCGCAACCAGTTGATAATAGCGACAGGCGTAAATCAATCCGAGTGCCTGATACGAAGTGTCGTGACCACCGCGTTCCAGATTCACGCCATCCGGCTGCTGAAAAGCGATGCCGTTGTGGATGAGCCAGACGGACTTTTCCATGAGCGGCTGGTCGTTGAAAATCACGGCAGTTTCGCCGAGCGCCGCCGCGTCCAGAAAACGGCGGTGCGCGTAGCGGCGTTCGCCGAACATTTTCGGATAGTGCTCGTCGTCCGGCCAGTTTGGCGCACCAATATTCGGCCGGATCATCCAGCGCGCCGCCGCGAGCAGCTTGGGTTTGAAGCCGTTGATCTGTTCGGTAAATTCCGCGCGCCAAGGCGAGTTTTCCAAAAGCAAAATACTGTGCGCTGTCGCTTCGATGAAAAACGAACCGCTGTGATAACTATCCGGATGCTTGAAGCTCCCGTCCGCCTCCATCCGCGCCCAGCCCCAGCCTAGGATTTTAAGCCCCCAAGCCACCTTTTCGCTGTCCCCATCCGCGAGGCCGGAGACAATCCAGTCATGACCGTCTTTTTGATACTCGATGAACCACGGCAACGACTGGTTCGTCTCCCATTTGGCATTCAACGCGATGGCACCGGAACGATTTTGCCAGTCGGACGGCAGATTTCTTTGCTCCGCAGATTTGGCTTCCCGCACAAGCGGGCTGGTTTCAAATTTCAGATTGGCGGAAACACAAAATACGTTTGTTGACGAGCCGTTCGCAGCGCCGCAGACCGGCGCGCAACACAGCAATCCGAGCATCAGAAGCAAAGTCTTTTTGCCGAAAAATAATATCAATTTGGTAAAATCTATTTGCATGAATCAAGGTGCCACGAGGACGCGGTAAAATTTTTGCGGCAAATTTGGCGGCACGCCATCCGTCCACGTGAACGGCATCGCTGCGGGCGGGTTGGTGAAAACATCCGACCAGTCGGTGAGATTCGTCGAACTCTGAATGATGTAAGTCAGGCCGTCTGCGCCGTTGACGTTGAAGACTGGCTGGTCACCAGACATATTTATTGCGGTAAAGTTGGGGACAAGACTGGTCGCCAGTGAACTTGCGAAGGAGCAACTGTTGAAAAACGAATTTGATGCGATGTTCAGATAATTTGCAGCAATCCAGTTCGGCGAACGCGGAACGCTCTCAACGCGCAGCTCGTCCATTTTTCCATTCAGATAATCGCGCCCGGAATCCGCGCCGATCCAGAGCTGGCTGGTGTTGCTGTAGGGTGCCACCGTTGTCGGCGTCGTCGCGTTCAACTGGCCGTTGACATACAAATTCAAGTTGCCGCCGTCGAGCGTGCCGACCACGTGAACCCATTTAGAAAGTGTCATATTGGAAGTCTGCGTTGCAAGCACGTCGCCGGTCGAGCCGCTGCTCCGCACGCCGACGCAGAGGCGATTCGCGGTGTTGTATTGATCCACACCGGGATTGTTGCCGACACTCAGGAACCACGAATACCACGACTGGCCGTTCTGGCCTTTGCCGATGATGACGCCGTTGGTCGCGTTATTCAAACTTACCCAGGCGCTCAACGTGAATTGGCCACCAAGCAAGCCGAGTGCGACGTTGTTGGGAATATTCATTGCCGTGTTGACGCCGTTGAACGCGAGGCTGCCAGCGCTGACGCCGGGTTGCTGGCTGGAAGAATTCAAATTCGCGTTCGGCGTCGCGGAGAAACCGTTGCCGGAGCTGTCAAATGCTGTCGCGGGCGGCGTCTGGTTGAGATGCCACACGCCCACATAGCTGTCGGACCAAACCGCGCCATTGGTCGTGTAAGCCGGCTCGCTCGTGGCAGCGGGATTGCCCCACCACGCGTAAATTAGCGTGTTGCTCGACAGCGCGGGAATCTGCACCCAGACGAAGGAGTTGCCGTTGGTGTTCCACTGTTCGACTTCGTAATTCAACTCATTCAACTGATCGTCGGAGAAACGCAGGTCGCCTCCCAGCGGCGAACTGAACTGGCGATAGGAAAAATTCGCGATGTTCGTGCTCAAAATCACCAGCGCGGGGAAATTAATCAGCACTTCGTCCGCGGTGTAATTCGGGAAGGCAATGGCATAGCGGTTGGACCACGCGGCGAAATAGTTTGCCGCCACGGATACCCTGACCGCCGGGGAATTGCCGCTCTCGCCGACGGGATTGATGGCGGAAACAACGTAGTAAAACGCGCCACCGCCGGGAAATTGCTGGTCGAGATAATTGGTTGTTGTCAAGGTTGCCAGCGTGGTGAACGGTTCGCCGGGACTGGTGGCGCGCTTGACATTGTAGCCGCTCGCGTTGGTGACCGGGTTCCAAACCAGCTTCACCTGCCGGCCCGTGAGCGTGGCGGCGAGGCCGGCCGGCGTGCCCGGCATCGAGATGACCGAGGCTTCGTTGCTGTTGGTGCTCTGGCCGAAATTATTCTGCGCCGTGACGACATAATAATAAACCAAGCCGGCGGTGGTGGTGTCGGTGAAGAAGGTGTTGGTCGTGGAGCCGATCGGCGAGTAAGGCCCGCCGCTGACGGTGCCGCGCCAGACATTGTAATTAGTCACGCCGACACGCGGCGACCAGGTAAGATAAACGCCATTGCTGCTGGCCGACGCCTGTAGCCCGACTGGCGGCAGGACGGCATTGTTGGTGGCAATTGTCCACGCAGAGAAGTCATAGAAGATGGTGTTCGTGCCGTCGTAGAGTGAGAGGTTGCCGCCGACGGGTTGGTAAATCCACGGATTGTCCGTCAGCGGCCAGTTGGTCACGCTAAGCGACTGGCCGTTGATGACAATCGGCGACGGCGTAAGTGCGGAGGTTTGTTTCACCTGCAACGTGTCGCCGTGGCGGTTGGTGTAATAGCCGGTCGGCGGATAACCCGGCGTGTGGCTCAAGCCGGTGTGCGCGTAAATGTCCGCGCGAAACGCCGCGAGCTGATTAGCGGACGTCGCGCCGGGATACAAATCCGGCCGCGCTGTTTCCATCGCAATGGCGAACTGGCTGTTCCAGGTGCCGAGGTAGGAATTCGCAAGGTTCGGGACACTTTGCATGAATGCCGGAATCGGCTGGCCCCAGATGCGAAATTCCGAATCACCGGGCCGCGTCGGCGACTGCGACACCGCGTATATGCCGGAGTTCGTGTCCCACTTGAAGGTTTGTTCCGCGCTGATGGCCAGCATCATCGTGCCGTAATGTATAAATATTTTCCCCGAAGTCATCGCGTCGTTCACCATCGCCTGCCAGCCGCCGGGCACATAACACAGAACATACGGCGCGGGGTTCGTCTGGCCGGGATTGAAGTTGTAGATTTGCAGCAACGAGTCGCGGCATTGTGCCTCGCTGTAAATCGCGCGGTTCATGCCATGCGGCCAACTGCCGCTCACGGAGGAGTTGTCGTTCCATGGCGCGCACAGCCAGAGCTGGCTGAAGTGATTGTCATCCGGGTCGCACCACATCGCGCCGGAAGGATAGACCTGGAAATTGCCGTAATACTGCGGTCCTTCGCTGAACAAAACATAGTCGCGATCTACAAACGAATTTTGCTGCCCGCTGTATTTGCCGCGCGAGATGAAAGGCGTTGCCCGGTTCGTTGCCGCCATTTGAATCACCGGCAGCGGCTCGTAATCCATCACGGCGGCGAGGGCCGCGTAGGTGTAATTGTCCGGCGGCGCGTCGCCGCCGAAGAAAACCCATAGCGTGCGCATCGAGCCCATCGGCGTCTGCGTCTCCTCGTCGGGATAGCTGCGGCCGGTGTTCATGCCCAGATGCCCGCGCATCCAGCAGCCGGCGTTTTGCGACAGCCCGCCCTGGAACGCCAGCATCGCGCGATTGGCGATGATGGGATTCGTAGCCAGTTGCGCCAGCGTGAGAATCGGCAGCAGATTTTTATCGTAGTAAGGCCGCGACGCATTTTCGCCGTAGCCTTGCGTAGCGTCCTTGGCGAGCAGCGCCAGCGTATCGTTATAGGCGTTCGGGTCGGACGGCTGCCAGATTGCGTTGGTCGCGAACGCCGCCTCGCCAAATTGCTCCGAGCCGAGGTAGCGGATGACGTGGCCAAGCGTCTTGAGATTGGACGTGCTCGTGCCGGCGTATTGCGTGCAGGTGGTGATGTTGGTCTTAATGTTCCCCTTCGTCTCGTCATCAAGGTATTGGTTGAAGCGGATGTAACAATCAATCGCCGGCCAGATGTTGAAGAAATCCACCTGGACATTGTTGGTCAACCCGCGTGATGCCGCCAGCGCCGTGCTCTGACCCAGCGCGATCTGACCTTGCGTGAAATAAACTTCCGCCTGCACGAACCCGTCGCCGACCGCGCCGGGATTCTCCGCCGCTTGGTCAATCGTCCACATCCGCCGCTGCGCAAACGTGGTGACGCTGGGCAAAGAGACCACGCGCAGCACGCCGCTCGAAAGCTCGGAAGTGTCCCACACCAAACCGCTGTAAAGCCACGGCAACGAAACGGAATTGAAAGCACCGCTGACATTCGTCGCAGTGAAAAGTTGGAACGCGTCACCGGCCTGCACCGGATAACCCGCCAGCGAAATCGCTAGCGTGCCGCCCAGCGTCAAAGTCGAAATGCCGGTCAGCGCATCGTTCGCAGGGCCACCGACCGCGCGACCGACTTTGAAAATCGTCGTGTTGCCGGAATTCAGCGTCAGCGGTGCGGCGATGGTCAACGTGTTAAAATTCGTGCCCAAAGAAATGGTGCCGCCGGATTGATTCGTCACCGCGCCGCGAATCACGCCGCTGCCACCAAGCGTCGCGCCGGATAAAATCGTGATTGAACCCGTGGCGCTCGTGCCATTGACCAGCAGCGTGCCGGCGGAAACCGTCGTCGGGCCGGACAAACTGCTCACGCCGGAAAGTGTCAGCGCGTCAGCGCCGGATTTGGTCAGCGCGAAATTTCCACTTACGCCGCCGGTCAAATAAATATCGCCAAGTCCGGACACGACGCTGTTGCTGGTCAGCGCCACTACGCCAGCCAGGCTCGCGGCGGTAAAGCTGCTGTTCGTCAAAGTCCCGCCGCCGAGTGTCACCGGTTCCGCGCCGACGGCCTGACCGTTCAAATCCAAAGTCGCGCCGCTGCTCAAAACCGTCGCGCCGCTGGTCGCGCCGAGCGCAAATGGATTGCCGATTTGCAGAACGCCGGAATTGACGACGACCGCGCCGGTGAAATTATTGCTGCCGCTCAAGACCAGCGTGCCGCCAACATTCGTCAGATTGCCGCTGCCGCTGATGACGTTGGTAAAAGTCAGCGCGGCCGACGGATTAAAAACCAGCGCCGAATTGTTCGTGATGTTACCGGTGCCGAGCGCATTGGCGTTGTTGATTAGCACCGAACCGCCGGCGATGAGCGTGCCGCCGGAAAAATTATTCGTCGTCAAAATCGTCAGCGCGCCGGAATTGCTTTTCACCAGCGACACCGCGCCGATGAGCGAGCCGCTGCTGGTGAAGGTGAAGTTGCTGGTCGCGTTCACGGTCAGCGCACCAGGCGCGAGCGATCCGACGAAGTTCACCACCGGATTCGTCGCGCCGGAATTATCAAAGGTAACGAGGTCGGACTGGTAAAAAACCGTCGGCGTCGCGCCGTTGCGCCAGGCGATGGTGTTGGTCACGTCCCAGAAATTATTTCCGCCGCTGCCGGTCCAAGTCAGGTTCGCCGCAGAATGAGAATTAGGCGCGACGACGAGATCAATTTCCGTTCCCGCCGCGTTCGTCGCCAGACTCGCCACCTGCGCGCCCGCAACAAAGCCAGCGATTTGCAAAGTCTTAACATCGCCGACAATCGTGCCGCCGACGCAGCGGATGAGCCGGTAAACGCCATTGGTCAGCGTGGCATATTTGATGGCGACGACATTCGTGCCGGTGAAAATGAAATTACCGGCAACGATAATCTGGTCGTTCGCGCCGTTCGTGCTGGCCGACAAATCAAAACTATTCGTCGCGCGTCCGGTCAGCGTCAGGGTGTTCGAAAAACTCAAAACGCCAGTCACACCCGCCAGACCGGGTGAAAGGTTCGCGCCGCTGATCGCCGTGACCGCGCCGGTGACGCCCCCGCTGCCGCCAATGGTCTGACCGGCATTAAGCGTGAAGCCGCTGATCGCCGAAGCGTCGAACACCGCGCCGTTCGTCACGGAAATCAGACTGGCATTGGCGATGGAACCATTGGCTGCGAGCGCCAATGTGCCGGCGTTCACAAAAATGGAACCGGCAAAACTGTTCGTGGCCGCAAGCGTCAGGCGATTGCCGGATTGCTGGATGATTTGGCCGCTGCCGGCAATGCGGTTGGCCAGCGTCTGTGACGTCGAGTTGGAAATGACGAACGTGGCATTGTTCGTAATGTCGCCGACGACACTGCCACCGACCAGACGCAATGTGCCGTTGCTGATGATGGTCGGCCCGGCATACGTGTTGGTGGCCGCCAAGGTCAAGGTGCCTTTGCCGTCCATGACGAGCGACGTCAAATCCGCAATGGGCTGCGAAACGACGATGGCGCCGTCGCCACCGAACGTGAGATCGAATGCACCATTGACCGAGTTGGTGCCGGACGGATTGAGCGTGAGCAGCGTATTGGTGTCGGCGTTGATCCGGCTGTCGCTGGCGAGGGTGATGAGACTGTTGTAAAAATTGGTGCCGGCGAAATTCCGCAGCGCACCGCCGTTGTTGAAGCCGTAGCCGTTGATGGTCACCGGGTTGTTCGCCACGGTGAGGTTGTTGGAAAATTCCAGCGACCCGCCGCTGTTCACCGTGACGGTGTAAGTGTGACTCGGCGGCGGATAGCCACTGGTAAAAAAGGCATTGGCATCGAGAATCCGCAACTCGCCGCCATTGTTGGTTACGGTAATTCCACGAGCACTGGCAGCGCCGGTGACAACCAATAAACCATTGTCTGTTTTGGTGACACCGCCGCTGCGGCCGCTGGCGGTGGAGATGCTGTTTAAAGTAATGGTGCTTCCGGCCGCCGTATCGAAGATCATGACCTGTCCGTAAAAGTCCCAAGTCGGCGACAGCGACACCGGTGGCGCAAAGTTCAAAGTCGCGCCTGGGGCAGTGGACACGGTGCCGCCGCCAAAAAATGATCCGCTTGCGATAAATGTGACGTTGCCGTCCTGAACCGCCATGCCGCCGGAGGTTTGACTGATGTTGCCAGTGACCGTGTAATTGAGACCGGCGGCATCGGTGCCGGCAGAAAATACTGGTGCATTGCGTATCGGAAAAAGTCCGGTCGCTGACCCGCCGGTCGAGTCCGTGCTCCAAATCGCGGCGCCCGCATCATAAACGCCGCCGTTGGTCACGCCGCTGCCGCCAATCGGCCCGTTCACATCCAAATAATAATTTGCCGCTGAAAGCGAAACCACCGGCGCGAGCGCACTTAAAACCAACAACCAAAAACCTCTTCGTAAAACAGTTTCAGCCATGTTGTCTGCAGATTTCATCGTTTTTCAGGAAATTTTCAATCCTTTGGAAACGACAGAATCTTAAGCTCACGCGGGTCCAATTCTTCCGTCTGGCAGCCGAAGAGATAATTTTCCGGCAGCGGCGTTCTCGTTTGGCGACAAGTCTCGAAAAATATTTTGACGGTCGCCGGCGCGGGTGTTGGATTTTTCAACCGCACGACAATTTCCTTCGCGCCGTCAGAAACAATTTCCGTCAGAATGTTGTCGAAGGCGACGACGAGCGATTTGTCCGGCTGAACGTAAAGGCCGGGAATTTCAATCGTCGTCAGCATCAGCGACGTTTCCGCCCACGTCGTCATCTTGAGCGTTTCGCCGATGCGCTCCGGGCCTTCCCAATCCGTCAGGTTCACGCGCTCGCACACCCAGCCGGGCTTGGCGTCGCCGAGCGGCTTGAGCGGATGCGGCAAATACTGCGGCAGACCGAACGCAATATCGCGCAGCATATCCAAATGAAAACGATCACCGGTCGCGCGGAATAATTTCAACAGGCCAAGACCGGAAAAAGTGCAAAGACCGGGCGCGGAATGTTTGTTTTGCGTGTTGGCATAGACCGATCCGGTCGTGCGGATGCCGGCTTTGGCAAACGTGGACTGTGGCGGAAATTGAAAATCATAAGCGACCACCCAGGTCGAAAATTGCCGCGAAGTTTCGGCGGCGCGCGCGAGCCAGATTTTTTTGCCGGTCGCCTCGTAAAGCGCGACATAGGATTCGATGAGCGCAAACCACGATTCCGAATCGGGATTTTGCAGCGCGTCGCCCGGCCCGCCGCAACTCAAGCCTTTGACCGTGAACTCGCGGTAAAACTTTTCCGCCGCCGCTTCCGCCACTTTAAGATATTTTGGCCGGCGAAAATAGTCCGCCGCCAGCACGAGCGCCGCCGGCACAATCGCGCCGCTTGTCGAGCCGCCGACGCAAATTTCGCCGGTGAGTGAATGAACGAATTGGCCGAACTGTTTGTTTTCATTCCACAGTTTCACGAACGCATCGCAAACGCCGCGCGTGCCGTTGCGCCATGCGGGCTTCACCGTGATGCCGAGTTTTTCCATCAGCAGAAACTGCTTCACAATGAAGAACACCGCGTCGCCGCTTTTGCGGATGAGATGCCAGTTGCCGGTGTGCGGCTTGCGGATGTCCCCGCCGATCCATTCCGTGCCGTTGCGGCCCGCGTCCCAGAAAAATCCCGACGGCGCGAGGCCGTTCGGGAACAGCCAGTCGAAATTACGAATTACATTTTTGCGCGTCATCGCGTTGCCGGCGAACAGCAGCGGATAGGTGGAAATCATTCCGCCGGTCCAGCCGATCTGCCAGTCCTGCAAATAATTCTGGCGCGGCCCGACGGAATAGTAGCCGTGTTTGGGAACAAAATTGTCGCGGTTGAATTTTTTCTCCTGCAATTGAAAGCACGCGGAAAATGGCAGCACCGGCTTCGGCGTGGACGGTGGAAATAATTCCTTGCGCACCTCGGCAAATTTGTCGAACAAGGTTTGCAGCTTCGGCGCGGGAAAATCGAACACGCGAAACCGGAACGTCACTTCGTCGCCGGCCTTGAAATCGCGCGGCTCATCCAGCGATGGAAATTCGGAATCGCAAATCCGGTAGCTGTGAAGTTCGCGCACGACGGGCGACGTCAGCGAAATCGTGGCGCGGTCGCGGCGACGATTTTCCTCGATGCCGATGCCGTAATCGCCAAGCTCGTTGCCCTGCGACGTGAGCAGCAAAAACCCTTTTTTCCGTTTCGGATCGTAAAATCCAATCGCCGGCGTCGCCAGGCTGCCGCTGCGTTCCTGGATGCGCGAGACGCCTTCGCCGATATTCAAACGCGGCACATCGGTGATGATGATCGGCTTGTCTGACCCGATGTCTTGCACGAAGTAAAGCTTCGGTGAGTAGGGAATTTTACGGGAGAGAAAACGGTTCCCGCGATACGCCGCTGCCGGCAGCAGAACATAATTATCCACCGACCAATTGGGAAAATGCAGTTTCACCCCGAGTCTCGCCTGCTTCAGATTTCCGGCCAGACATTTGAAAGCAATCAGAAATTCCCCGCCGGCCTCTGAGCCAGGTTGAATCTCAACGCGCCATTCGGATTCGAGAACGCGTGCGGCGATTACATTGCTTTTTAATTGGATGGCGACGCGGTTGCAAACCTGGTTGTGACGCTGAAAATCCAACTGGGACCAGACCACTTCCAGATGGAATTGCGCCATGAAACAGCGCCGGCGAAACGCGCTGCGCCCCGGCTTGGGAACGAAAAACTTGCTGGTGCGCGGTTGTGTCACGGGAGTTTTTTTGTTTGTGTTTCAGCCAAACTACTCAATAAAAACGGCACCCGACAGGGTATGAAATGCGTCGCAGCGGGGCAATTTCGCGTCGTCGCCATTATTTCCGGTCTTCGATTTCGACGCCCAGCGCTTCACGACCGGCGGCGCTTTGAACACGGCCAGCCTCAAAGTCAGACGGCAGCTTGCGGCGATACTCGTCAAGAAACAGCCCCATTTTCTCAAATGGAACCGGCTGAAAGCCCGGCAAATCCTTGAACACTCGCGCGTCCGGTTTCAGGCGAAAATCGTGTTTGGCCAGGTTCACGAAGCCGGGGTCGTTCGTGTAGGCCATATTCTTCCCGGCAACCAACAAGCTGTTCGTCGAAATGATGTTTGTGCCGTTGACCCATTTCCAAGTGAACGGATGCTGGCAATTCACGGTGATGTTGTTGTTCACCTGTGATGGCAGCGCGGTGACGATTTCAAAACCGTAATTGCAATTGATCGCGATGTTGTCGGTGCAATCAATCGCCTGCGGGAACTGCGCCTGCGTGCCTTTTTTGTAAAGATAGGCCGTGCCGCGTTTGCCTTTGCTGTCGAGGCAAACCACGTTGCCATAGACGTGCATGTCGTGGTGATCATTGTCGAAATACACCGCGTCGCCCTCGGCGCTGGAGTGAACGTAATTGTAACGAAAAGTCTGGTTGCCCATGCGCGCAAACTGGTCGTAGCAATACCACGCGCCCATGTCGTTGGACACTTTGCAAAACTCCAGAATCTCGTTGAACTCGAAAATTGAATCGAAGCTGCCGTGGAGAATTCCGACGTGTGGCGTGTCGTGAATCAGATTGTGCGCGACATACATCCCGACCGCCGGATGATGCCCGCCGCCGCCGCCGCCGGTGAAACCGGAATTCACGCCCGCCGCGTAAACGCGCTCGATTTGCGCGAAGTCGTGGATGTGATTGTTGACGACGCGATGGCCGGCGGGAATGCGCGGCGTGGAGTTTTCGTCGCCGCCGGCTAGCCATACGCCGCCCGCGCCGAGATTGTAAAGGTCGCAACTCAAGACTTCGTGGTGAAATCCGCCGTCGAGCACAACCGCGTTGCGCGAAACATTTCGGATGATGCAGCCGGCGATGAGATTGCTTTCGCCGTCCTTGATTTCGATGCCGTGACCGAGGTTGTTTTCGACGGTGAACTGGCGCAGCATCACATTCGTCGCACCGGTGACGCGAATCACCGGCTGGTCATTGTCGCAAATCACAATCTGCGCGCCTTCGATCGGCTTCGGCGGATAGAAATAGAGTTTGCCGGACGGAAAATCCACGGCCCACTCGCCGGGCTGGTCAATTTCTTCGAGCAGATTCATCAGCCAGTATTTTTCTTCGCCGCTGCCTTCGGGTCGGCGGTATTTGCTGCCGATGCCGCCGGGAATCGGTCTGGCGAAAGTGACAGTTTTCGCAGTCGTATCAATGCTTTTGACACGGATGGCTTCGTTCTCCCACGGGATGCGCCAGTAGCCTTTGAGCCAGACGCCGCGGTTCAGAACCTTTGCCCAATTCGCGTGTTGTGGAAAAAATTCGTCACGAAATTCAAACGTGCCGCCGACACCGTTGGGGTCAACTTTTTCCCAGTTCGCGTTCTCCCAGTTTTTATTCGTCACCCCACCGGCGTTGTTGAGCACGCGCTTCATTGTCATGTAGCCGTCGTTCGGAAAGCGCGACAGCGGCATCCGCGCGCCGTTGAAATAGAGTTCCACCAGATTGCCGCTGTCGGTGAATGTGTCGGGATACGGCTGGCGATGCCGGATGCCGAGCGCGGCGAGATCGAGTTCGACAATTTTTCCGCGCGCCGAATCCGCGATGCGCGACAGCGTGGCCGTTTCGGTCACAGGCTTGAAATTGTCCGCTGACAGCGCCCGCCCGCCGCAGAGCCGGACATTCTCGCCATCCACGCTGCGAATGGTCAATCCAGAATCTGCGGCGGTGAGTTCCAGGGTTTGCAGCAGAGTATATTCACCGCCGCGCAGCCAGATCGTATTGTCCGCCGCCGGGCGGATGGCGCGAGCGGCCGCGCAGGCATGTGCCAGCGTGGCGAAAGGTTTTTTACTGGTGCCAGGATTGGTGTCGTCGCCCGCCGGAGCAACGAACCATTCCGCCGCGCTGCACGCGCAAGCGCAAACCGACGCCAAAGCGATGGTCAGAACAGCCGGTCTCCGGGCAAACAAGTGTTTCGCCGTGAAAAATTTCAGCATGAACTTTTATTACGATGGATCGAGCGGAATGTCGGATAACGGATAGCCGAATTCGCCGTTTGGGTCAGGTCCTTTTTTACGCCAACCATGTGTCATTTTGCGACACCGGCACCGGCGAGGGAAATTCAACCGCAGGCGGGGCGCGCGCGCCACTCGGCTGGCATCGTGCCTTCCCGGTTGCGGAAAACCAGATTCAAGCGCGCCGCGCTGCTGAAGCCGCAGCGGCGCGCGACTTCGGCAATGGCCAGCGGCGGTTGGGCGCGCAACAAATCCTGCGCGCGTTCGATGCGCTCGCGGACTTGAAAATCGTGAAGTGAAATCCCCATTGCCGCGCGGAAACGCCGCTCGATCGTGCGGCGGGCAATCGAAAAATGACGCGACAGATCCTTGATGTTGACCGGCTCGGCAATGTGCGCCCGGATGAATTCCACGGCGTGCGCGACTTCGCGGTCGTCCACCGCCACAGTGTCGGTGGATTCCAGCGGCACCACGCCGCCGCTGGGCACGACGATGGTCTTCACCTCGCTGGTTTCGCCGGACATCAGGCGGTCCAAATACTGCGCGGCCTGCGTGGCCACGCCTTCCTCATTCTGATCCACATAAGTCAGCGGCGGTTTGCAGGCCAGACAAATCTGCGGATGGCCGTGGCTGGTGATGACGGCGACCTCGTGCGGCACGCGGCGGCCCGCCGCGCGGCAGGCGTCCAGCAGCGCCGGCGCGTCCGGGTCGTCGTTCGTGAGAAAAAGGCCGACCGGCGTTTGCAACTTGAGCACCCATTCGCGAAAGCGTTTCAAGTCCCCGGCGTCCGCCGGATGCGACTGCAAATGAAACGTGCTCGCGTTGGCTCCGAAACCGGCGGCCTCGACGGTTTCCAAAAAACTCTGGTGGCGCGGATGCGTGAACCAGCCGCCCTTGCTCAACACGGTTCCAAAACGGCGAAAACCTTTTTTCAACAAATGCTCCGCCGCCAGCCGGCCCATCATCGCGTTGTCACAGCGCACCGTGGGCAGTTGCGGATTCGCCAGCCACGAGGAAAAATTGACCAGCGGGAACGAAAGTTTTTTCGCCTCGCGCGCGATGGCGGGGGACACGACGCGGATGAGCGCGCCGTGGCAATCCAGTTGCCGCAGGAAGCGCAGTGTCTGCACGCTGACCTCGGTGCTGAAGACGAATTTCCAGCGGTGCCGCCCGGCGTGGCGAATCAAGGCCGCGTTGAAGAGGCTTTCCGAGGCGAGCACCGGCGCGCCGATGACGGCGATGCGCTTCTTGCTTTGCGATTTGTGCGGCATGGAAATCGGACAAAAAATAATACAATAAAGGCCAGGCGAAAGTATTGTTTACTCGCAAAAATGAAAACCGGGTGACGCCTTGCGACGCCACCCGGCCACCCATTACCCAGAATGATTACGGATAAACCAGACGGTAGAATACCGTGCCTTTAGCCTGATTCACAGTGTTCGTCAACGGACTGTTCACCCCGGTCTGTCGCACCCAGTTGGTCGAGAGTCCGGTGGTGATGTTGTTTGTCTGGGCTTCGAGCACCCAGCCCTGGCCATTCGGCCAGCTCAAAACCAGCGCGCTGCCGTTGTAGCTCGTCGTGATGCTCGCGGGCGGCGGCGTGGACGAGGCCGCACCGGAGAAGTTCGTGAGGACGACGCTGCTCGCGGTGACGAGCACGGCAAAGGTGTTCGTCGAGCCGCTCACCGTCACGCGCCCGCCGGTGAGGTTGGCGAAAGTGCCGCTCACGCTGCCAGCGGTAAGGATGGTGAACGCGCTCGTCGCTGTAGGCGTGAAACCATTGGTGCGGACTACCAAGTTGCCTCCGAGAGAAGTCGCGCCGCTGACGGCAACGGTGTCGTAATACGCGCCGCTGTTGGTGAAGGCGGTCGCCGCCGTCGCGCCGTTCAAGTCAATGGACAGCGTGGAACCGGCATTTGCAGTGTAGTTTCCGGTGATGGCGGTCTTGCCGGCCACGCCCGCATCGCCGGGCGAGAGCGTGCCGCCGTTGTTGGTGAGTGTGCCGGTGCTGTCGCCCAAAAAGTTGCCAAGCGAACTCATGTTCACGCCGCCGGCGACGAGCGTGCCGCCGTTGAACGTGAACGCCTGCGAACCGGCCGCGCCGCTGTAGCCCTCAATCGCGCCGCTGACGACGATTTTGCCGGAGTTGGTGAGCGTGAGCAGCGCGGTGCTCGCGCCGTCGGCGCTGCCGCCGATTTTCACATTGCCGCCGTTGATGCCGCCGATGGCTGTAAGCGAGCCGCCGGAGATGACGTAAGTATCGGTGTTATTTGTGGGCGAATTGTTGGCGCAGCCGAGTTCGACGTTGTTGTTCGTCGAGGCGGCCAGAATAATCGCGCCTCCGGTTTGAGTGGCGGTCACAGCGCCGCTGTAATGGTCGGCGACGTTGGCGAACGAGTGGTTGCCGAGGCCGAGGCCGAAAAAGGTCGTGGCCGCCGTTGCGCCGGGCAGCGTGCCGGAGTCGTCGAGGCGGAATGTGCCGCCGTTCATGTTGAACGTCGCCGCGAAACCGGGCGCGATGGCCGCGCCCCAGACTTTGGCCCAAAGCGTGCCGGAATCAATTTCCAGATTGTCGCGGAAGAAATGCAAGCCGCCATCGGTCGCCGCAGTATTTGCGCCATACCACGAAGCGACGACTGTGCCGCCGTTCACGATGAATGTGTCGCCGGCTTGAAAGCCGCCGCCGACCGTGCCGAACAAGGTCGAATTCGTCACGAGGTAAGTGCCGCCAGCGACAATGAACTGGGCGTTCGCTCCGCGCGGTCCGAACGCGCCGCCGCCGCTTAAGTCCGCACCGCCGATAACATTTGTGGAATTGGCCGAGCCATTGAGCACCAGTGAACTGGTGGTTTCAGTGAGAATGGAAGCAAACAGGTTGCTGCCGTCGGCAAAAGTGAGCGTGTTCGTGTTGCTGGCGGAACCGCCGACGTTGTCAATGGCGCTGCTGGCACTGCTGCCCTTCAACGTGCCCGGCTGCGCAAAGTTGTCGCTGCGGTCGTAGGTGATGCTGGCGCCGTTCAACACCACGTTAGTCGGCAGAGAAACCGATGAGCCGCCGGTGTCAATTTGCAATGTGCCCGCCCCGCCGACGGTCACCGGCGCGATGCCACTAATTGCGTTTTGCAAAACTACCGTTCCATTGACATTCAGCGAGACGTTCGTGCCGCCGATGTTGAGGTTGCGATTGAGCGTGCCGCCGGAGTTGATTTGAAGTGTCGCGTTGGTAAGGTTCACCGTGCCGCCACTTGTGCCGAGCGTGGCGTCGCTGGAAACGGCCAGCGTGCCGCCGTTGACCGTCACCGGGCCGGAAAAGGTTGCGCTGTTGTCGCCGCTCAGGATGAGCGTGCCGATGCCGGATTTCGTCAGCGTGCCGGCGCCCGCAAGCGAAGCCGCCAGATTGTGCGTGCTGTTTTGGTCGAAGACGAGCGCGCCGTTGTTGGTGATGGCCACTGAGGTATCAATGCCGCCGTCCGCCGTGCCATTACCCACTGCCAGCGTGCCGAAGTTAATGATGGTTGCGCCGGTGTAATTGTTCGTGGTCAGCAGCGTGACCGCGCCGCCGCTGCTCACGCCGTCGCCATTGAGCGAAACTCCAGTGTTGCCGGAAATGAAGCCGGAACCGGAAACCGTGTAGTTCTTCGCAATGTTGCTAAACGTGACGCTCGACGGCTGAGCGAGCGTGGTGAGATTCACCGGCGAAGCGGCGTTGCCGCTGTCGTCGAACGTGACAAAGTCAGGATCGTGATACGGGCCGGTCACACCGTTGGTGAACCAGTTGGCGGTGGTCGAGTCCCATACGTTGCCGGAGAGGCCGCCTTTCCAGAGCGCGTTGTCCGCGCTCAAGGTCGCCTTGACCGTGCCAGTCGCGGTGCTGGTGGAGCCGTCAATGCCATAAACCGTCAAAGTCACCGTGTAGGTGCCGACCACGGAATAGGTATGCGAGACGCTGGTGCTCGTGGTGTCGAGCGTGTTGCCGTCGCCGAAATTCCAGTGGCGATTGGTAATGACGCCGGTTGAGCTATCCGTGAACGTCGGCGTGGCGGGCGCGACGCCAACGGCGTTGGTCGGAGCAAATTTCGCGGCGAGCGCGGCGACGCTCACACCAAAATTGGTGAGGATGAGATTGTTTCCGGAAACAAGCGCCTGGAAATATTTTCCACCGTAAAGCACGCCGTTGGTGTAAACCGGAACATAGCCGCTGTAACCCAGCGTGCCCGCATTAGCCACCAGACCACCTGTTCCGGTCAAAATCGTGAACGCCGTCGTGGCTGTCGGTGTATAGCCGTTAATCAAATTCGCCGTGATTTGTCCGGCCACTGACGCGCTGCCGGAAACGGAAACAAAGTCGTAATAACTGCCAAGGTTGGTGAACGTGTTCGCCTGCGTGGTGCCACCGATGTCCACGGCAAGCGTGCCGCCCGCAGTCTGAACGTAACCGCCGGTGATGGTGGTTTTGCCGGGCACGCTGGTGTCGCCGGGCGCGAGGATGCCGGCGGTGTTGCTGACGGTGCTGGACGTGATGAAACTCGCCGGGTCATTGAAGCCCGCCGCAGTGGTGATTTGCTGGACAGAAAGCTGGCCGCCGGTCCAATTAAACAAGCAGTCCTGCTGGCTGCCGAGCGCGGCGGCAGTCATTGTGCCAATTACCACCAGCTTGCCGCCGGAGAGGCTGATGGAATTTGTTTCCGGATTCCCTTCGGCGGTGGTGCTGCCGAGCGTGACAGTGCCGCGAATGAAGACACTACCGCCGTTGCCGATGTTGATGGAATTGTTCTCGGGGCCGGTGTTTGCCACCAGCAGCGAAAGCTGCGCGCCGCCGTTGGTCACGATCAGGGAACCCGGCCCGCCGCCTGAATTGTTCACGTTGATGTTGAGCGGGGTATTGCCAGCCTTGTGGTTCTCGGCCAACTGCGAGAGGAACGTCAGCGTGCCGTTGATGACATTCCAAGTGCCATGCGCGAAGCCCGCATTGTTGGATAGGGTCATGCTTGCTCCGCCCGTCAGCGTAGCATTGCCGACATAATGGCAGGAACTGTTGTTCTGCCCTATCCAGCCAATACCCCAAGTGCCGCCATTAAATGTGTTGGTGTAGCTATAAAGCTGTCCGCCGGTAGCATTGTTTGCGTCCTGATAGCCGAGGTAGCGGATGTAGCAGGTGCCGTTGCCGGCGACTTGTAGTGTGGAGACTTCGTTTGAGTCGCATTTGAAATAGGCAAGCTGCGAATTATTCGGAAAAGTAAAGGTCTTGGCCGTCTGGTTCGCGTCCCAGATTCCGCCCAGAAAATTGGGCATAATGAACGTGCCGAAGGTAATCGGATTGGTCGGCGAGGTGGAGTTGAATTTCACCACGCCGTTGTTTGTAATGTAGCCGCCTACCGCAATAGAGCCGCCGCCATTGACGCTAACGTAGCCGCACGCCGCCGAAGCGCCGACCGCGCCTTGTGGAAATTGGTTTGTGGGCGTGCCGGCGAGCGTGCCGGGAACAACGGTGATATTTCCCGCCACCGTGCCGTTGACCGTCACGTTGGCCGCGCCAGATGAGTTGGTCTGGACGATGAGCTGCCCATTGACTATGCCGCCCGGATTGACCGTGAGACTGCCGAACGTGCCGGAAGTGCCACCGGCCGGATTGTTGACCGTCACTGTGGCGGAGACGTTAAGACTACCGCTGCTGCTGCTGTTGGTGCTAACAGCCAAGGTGCCCGCATTGACTAATACCGGGCCAGTAAAGGTGTTGGCGTTATAGAAATTCACGGTTCCTCCACCCGCCTTGGTGATGCCGTAACCGTTGCCGCCGTCCGACACTATACCGCTCACGCTCAATGTGCGGCTATTGGTGACGGTCCAAGTCTGCGAAGCTCCCAAGATTAGGCTGGGATTGATCGTAAGGTTATTCGTGACCTGGGACATATCTATGCCTGAAGCGCCAAGCGTCAGCGCGTTTCCGTCATTGGCAATGGTTACGCCGCTGGCCGGCAAAATCTGAATCCCGGCCCAGTTGGTGGACGCCCCGAGCGGCCAGGAGTTGGTGCTCAAGTAGGTGCCGCTCCATTGGGCAACGTCGCCGCTGCCCGGCACCACGCTGCCGGTCCAACTCAAGGGATCGGTGAGCACGTTGGTGACGTCGAGTTTCAAGATGGTGGCCGCGCCCGCCGAAAAGCAGGCTATGACGGCGATGATTCCACCCACCGACAGCGGGCGAAAGTTGGATTTGATTCTTTTCATGTGATTACGTTTTTGGCTTTTGGTTTGCAAAAATCATTCTGCGTTGTTGGAATTTGAATCGCATCTTCGTCCCTGCGCTGAAAAATTGGAAGGGGCTGTTTTGCGACAAAGGGGGGGTTAATTTGCGACATCGGCGAATTTGTCGCGGGCACCGCACCCGGTAGAAATTTTGATCACCAGCCACCGGATTCGCGAAATTAAATCCACCACCCATATCGAATTGGCTGGCCGCAATTAACCTCCAACTGGTCAACGGCCATGCCAGGTTTGTGGTTGCGAACTTCGTGACAATGGCTGACGAGATGAACATGTTAGTCGAGCCGTAATCCAAGAGCACCGGTGGCTTGGCGCAAATCAGCGTGAGAAACCGGCGCGGTTAAAAGCCGGCGGCAATCGGCGATGGACTTTTTCCAGCCGTCCACTTCGGGCTGGCCGGGCAGATTGAAATATTTTCCGGTGTAGAGCGTCGGGCATTGCGGCGACGACGCCAGCGCGCGGTAGTCCGCCCAAGCCGCGTCGTAAACTGCGAGCGAGGATTCCAATCCGGCTTCGTCCAACTGGCCGGCAGCCTCGGAGCGATGGCCGGCAACGAGCACGCGCCAGCCGGCCTCGACGACGCGGAAGAGGCGCAATCCATATTCCGCCGAGATTTTGACGAACTCGCCCGTGCGTTTTTCCGGCCAGGAAATTTTTTCGGCGAGCAACTTAATTTCTTCCCACCGCCGGACGGCCTCGGCTTTTTCGGCGAGCGCGTCGGCATATAAAAAATTTTCGCCGAGGTAATCCAGCACGTCCGCCAGTTGGCCGCTGCCACCCAGCCGGTCGTCGCGCATCCAGCAGGCGGTCGGCAAAACGGATTCGTTCAGCACGCGGTCAAACGCCGCGCAGTGCCGGCCTTTCAAAATCGCCTTGGCCGACAAAATGCAAAGCTCGCGGAAGCGATGAACGTCCACGTCCGACAAACCGAGCCGTTGGTGGGCGTATTCACAAAAAAACTCCTCTTCGCTGTGTTTTGGATTTTTGACGAACTGCGCCAGCACGAAAGCGTTCAAGTCCGGCCACAATTCGTTGTCAATGTAAGGTCCATACCAGCCGCCGCCGCGCGACCACGAATAAACGCCGAGGATTTTCGAATGCGAAATTAAATCGCGCAGCCCGATTTTCTTCGCGTTTTCCTCAAAGCCGTTGATGACGCCATCCATGACGTAATTTGGATACGCGCCTTTGCCCTCGTATTCACGCTGGCATTGCACCTCGATGATTTGCGGATGCCGGCCGCGCGTCAGACATTCGTTGACCTTGACGTGCCGCCAGAAATCCAGCGCGGTGTGTTTGATGGAGAACGCGAGCCTGGCGTGCGGCTCAATCTGGTCGGTGACTTCGAGGTAATGGTCGAGGCTCGCGTGCAACTTGTCGGGGAAAATATCCCAGGTGCGGAAGAAGACCTGTTTGCCGTGCCGGACGCAAATTTCTTCGCGCAAAAGACGGATGAGTTTCACGTAGGCCTCCGCCTGCGATTTGTTCCAGCGCGGCTCTGCCGGAGGCTTGCCCGAAAGCGTTTCGGCGTAAAGATAATTGGGCGTCCACGCCGGCCCGACTTTTGGAATCGGGCCATTGCCGACGTGATGCGGCGTGTCGAACAAATAGGTTTCACCGACGCGGATGATGTAGCCGTCCACCTGCGGAAAGCGCGCGGCCAGTTCGTCGAACAAAATCCGATGCAGTTCCAATGTCTTCGGTTTGTCGAGCTGGATGCGGCCGGTCTGTGGGTCGCAAATCTCCTTTTTGAAATGGGCCACCAGGCGTTTGGGCAAGACGAACAGGTCAATGTGATAAAAAACTTGCAGTCCCTGTTTTTTGGCGGCGGCGATTTCGCGCTCAATGCCCGGCGTGAATTCATCCAGCCATGCGCGGCCGGTCGAACCGGCGGGAAAACAATCCACGCCGCTGGCGGCAAAAGTGGCGACACAGTTGATGTGCTTGAACACCTGGCCGTTGAAGCCGTGGTCCGCGAGATGCGCCGGATCGAGAAACTGCGATTTGAACGGCGGCTCGCCCGGATTGTGATGCACCATGTCCAAAATATATTTCATGCTTTGCTCCTGGATAAATTTTGTCCCGCCACACCGACAACGACGGATTTGTTCCAATGGCGTGTCAGATAAAGCGCGAGACTCAAGCCCGCCAGCGCCAGCGCGGCGACTCCCAGCGCGCCGTTGAAGCCGATGATGGCCTCGCCTTGCGCGTTCGGCTTGGTCAAAAAGAAAACCGCCACGCCGGCGACCATCACAAACGAGCCGATGACGCGGTCGGTGATGTCGCGCTCGTGAAAGACAAACCAGCCGACGACACAGGCCAGCAAAATGCCGGAACGCTTGATGCTGATGACAATGGCCGCGACCGCAAACTGCACCGCGAGCAGTTGCAGCACCAGCACGACGGCTTCAAAAAAAGCGGCGAGAAAAATCCAGCGCGGCACTTCGCGCCAGGCGGAAGTCCAGGCGCTTCCATTTTTTTGAATTTCGCCAGCGGGAGAAATTTTTGTTCCGCGCAGCCGCCAACAAGCGAGGCCGAGGAAAAACAGCGCGAGCATCACCGATTTGCCGATGGACAAGGTGAACGAGCGCGACAGGCGTTCGCCGAACGCGGCATCGCCGCCGCTGGTGACGAACCATTTGTCCAGCGCGGCGGTGGTGGCGAGCAGCAGCGCGACGCACATCATGTAACGGCTGCCCTTTTCGCGGAGAATCGCTTTCGCCGGCTCCAGCCAGCCGCTGGCGACGAGCTGGCGGTTGATGACGAGCGAGCCGGTCACGACGAGAAACACGCCGACAATCATGCCGGCGGAAATTTGCTCGTGCAAAAAAAATTTGCCGATGGGCAGCAGAAACACCGGCGTAAGCGCCATGAACGGCACGCAGAACGACAGCGGCGAAACCTGGAGCGCGCGGTAATTCAGCAGGATGGCGGTGCCTTCGAGCAGCGCGTTGAGAATGAGATACAGGATGAAGGCGAACGCGGGAGAAATTTTCAGCGCCGCGCCGATGGGCGGCAGTTGCAGGCCGCAGCCGCACGCGATGACCACGCCGAGCGCAACCAGATAAAAGCCCAAGGCCACGAGCTTGCACCAGAAACCGATGACCGCCGCGTCGTATTGGCGGTCAAGGATTTTCTTGCGCGAGGCGTCGGTCAGCACATTGAAGACTGAACCGAAGCAGGCTAGGATGAGGCCGAACATGAGGAGTTTCTTTCCGAATTAAGTGTCAGTGAACTGCGGCGTGGAACTGTTGCTGGAATACGCGCCACAATCCACCGCGAGGCAGGTGCGTGACAAGGCCGGCAAGAGCATCGCCGCCAAGATGACGATGATGGCGATGACCACAAGGAGTTCGATCAACGTGAATCCTGAAGGCCGCGCTTGAATGGGGCGAGGATCGTTCGTTTGGTTCTTCATATTTTCGGAAGCAGCCCCCGCCAGCTCCAGCGGTAACTGCGGCAATTTTTTAATAATTTTCGCATTAAACTCGGGCGGCGAACAGAGTGCAAGTTGCGTCACCGCCCTGTTTTTTTGCGACATGCCACCAGATAATTCAACCAACAAACGGATACATCAGGAACATCGTCGGGTATCTACGCGCTTTTTACTGCACATTTGAGATTCTCATTCGGGGCTGGGTTGTTGACTGATTCAAGTGAGTGGAAAATTTTAGAATGTTTGCCGCCATAATGGAAACCATGCGGCAATTTCACCGGTGGACTCCAATGGCGGCAATGTTAGACGCTGAAATCCTTTTTCACAGTGAACCAGCACACACTCATGGTCGCGCAGGTTGCGGAGCTTGTGCGGTTTGATTTTGTGTTCCTCGGTATCGTGGAAATTGACGCTACGCTTGCCGGCACTTGAACCCCACGAACGCTTTATCACCTGCTTCTTGCCGAGAAAATCCGCAGCTTGAACTGCATCTGCCTCATCGGCGGAGCGGAAAATCATCCGGTTGCGGAGATTCAAAGTCAGCACTTTTGATTTGTCATTGCCGAGCGGCGGGATGAGCGAAGTCGTAGATTGCGCGGCGGCAACGATGGTTGCGCCGGCTTCACGAATTACGTCCACGCAATTGTAATCACTCGTGCCATCCTCGCTGGCGGTCATGAACCGCTGCGCTTCATCCGCCCACAAGATGAGCAAATTGTCATTGGCGCGTTTGGCTTTGGATTTGTCAAATCGGCGCAAGGCGTGGTTGTAATAGAGCAGTTTCAGGAAGGTATTTACATAGCGCCGCTCGGTCTGGAATTTCTGTGGCATCGTCACGAGAATGACTTTGCCCTGATCAAGTTCCGAAAAAGAGAAGGTGCTTTTCTCGGCGCAAAACACCTCGGCCACTTCTGGTGTCAAAAAATATTGCAAATAATTGCCAATGGTCTCGCGCACACCGCCAAGCTGTTCTTCCGGCTGGTTGAGAAAGCGGTTTTTGAAATGGTCAATCACGGTCTGGCGACGCGGAGTTTCAAACGACAGTTCGCCCAGGTTTTTCAGTTCTTCCTCCAGCAACAGTTTATTTGACAACAAGGCAAACGTGCCGGCCAGTGTCACCGGCTGTTGTAATTCAGCCAGCAATTCAAGGCCGTGCGCAATGTGTGTCTGCGCCTGGCTTTTGAAAAAGCCCTTGTCTCCGCCCTGGCCCAAACTCGTGGCCGTATCCACGACAAATTTGGCATAGGTGGAAAACGGAATGCTACGGTCGCCGGTTAGGTTGAAACAATGCGGTGGCTGCCACTTGCCGTCAGCTTCATCCGTTCGGATTTTTAGTTGAATCAAATCATTTTTCCGACCGTAATGTTCCGCCATCGCCGAAAGCGTTTCCCAATAGACGCCTTTTTCATCCACGCACAGCCCGCCCCATTTCGGTTCGTTTTGGAAAACTTGATGCGCCAGTTGATTGATGCCGGAACTGGTCTTGCCGGAGCCAGTGTCGCCGGTGATGAGCCAGCCACGGCAAAACTGATTGCGTCTCCATGTCAGCTTGCCGAGTCGCGCCACACAAGTTTTTCCCGAACATGGAGCCAGCACCAATCGGAACGCGATGATTGCCAGCAAAATTCCGTAACCAAGTAGGATGGGTTTTAGAACATTGGCCAGCACGCCCCAGTGGAGCGAATAAACTGGAATGAAATCAACTTGCATCACCACGCCTTTCCGATGAGATAACCGCCCAGCAAGCCGACGATCACGGCGAGCACAGCGGCGGTGATACTGACGTTTTCTTTCGGCAGATTTTTGACCGTCTCAGCCAGCAAGGCGACATCAGCATGAAACTCCTGCAACGGTGGAAATTCGCGGCGGCGCAGTGCGTCCCAATGCTTCTGATGAATGCGAAATAGTTCCACCAGAAACAGCACAGAATCGTCGTCCTCAATTTTGTGCTGCTCCCGCCACTGCGCGAGTGCCTGCAAAAATTCCTCGTCGAAATCCGGATTTGGTTCTTGGGACGTGTCGCTCATGACTTTTGGGGCAACAACAGATCCGCTGCCGATTCGATTTCACCATAAAGTTTCCGCTGCCACGTTTGTAGGCGCTGGCGATCAAGTAAGTAAATGGAGCCGTCCTTGACGGCCTCGGTGATGGGCAGATTTTTCAGGCTCAATTCCTCGACCAGCCACGGTTGCAATTTCTTCATGGTGATTTCCTTCATGCCCAAATCCTTTCGCAACCGCTGGCGGACGACGGACTGTTCATAGACGGCGAAGGTGTCATCGTGAACCTCATTGCGCAGCACGACGTAGGCGCAGGCCTTTCCCAGCTTGTTGACGATGCGCTGAAGCTGGTCAACGCTGTCAGCCTCGTGATTGACCGGAATGACCAGGGTCAATGCGGCGGAAAGGATTTCCAGCGTCGGGCGCAGGTCAATGAGATCGAAGTAATCGAAAAACACCTCGGTCGAGGCCGCGCGACAATCTACCACCACAAGATCGGTTTTCTCGAAAGCACGGAACATGGCGTCCAATGCACGGGGACGGGACAAATCCATGAATTCCACGGCCTCGCCATGAAACCGTTTCAATGTGGAGTTTTCATTGTCGCAATCGCAGGCAGTGTGCGGGATGTTTTTGTCCTTGAGATACTGGACGAAGTTGACGGCAAAGAAACTTTTGCCGACACCGCCCTTGCCATTGAGGATTAGGATGAGACGTTTAATCATATTGTTCACCGGGGTTTAAGAGTTCAACTTTCGCGATGTGCGGGCCGCGTGTTTTTACGGGCGCACTGGGAATTGGTTCGGGCGCGGCAGGCAGAGTCTTGATTGGCGCTGCCGGCAAAATGGCTGGCGGCGGTGCAGCGATGGGCATAACTGGATTCAGTAGCGATTTACGGCGGCGGCTTCCCTTTGGCTGGCAGAGTAGATGCACAAATTCATTCACCATCGTCCGGCTCGTCTTGACGCCATACCGGGTCAGCAACTCGGCGATTGCCTCGCATGACGCACCCTTCTCGCGCAGTTCAACGATCACATCCCGGCACGGCTGGAGGTTCTGGAAACGCGGGCGGCGGCGCGGCTGAAATTGCGCGGCCGCCTCCCGGATGAGATTTGCGTCAGAGCCAGGCATACGACGGAAAGGTGGCGGGAGATTGCCCGGCAACTGCGCCGGTATTGCCGCCGGATGTCTGCCGGTATTGCGGCGGCAACTTCCCGACCATCTGCCGGGCGAATGCCCGGAAACCGTCCGACAATTTCCCGGCATTTGCCCGGAGCTTGCCCGGAAGTTTTGCCGTCAATTCCGCCGAATCGGCGGCGGAAGTAACGCTGGTCATCCGGCGGACATCACGGCGGCTGGCCGTGGGCAATCCGGCGACAATTCCGCCGGACTTCCGCCGGCTAATCGGCGGCGGCAAAATCCTTGTGCGAACAAGGAGTAAGGCGTGGACTTTATTAAACATGATTGGAAATGGATTGCTTCCGTTGTTGCAGCAACTCGTCGCGCCAGTTCTTTAGCTGCTCGGCGACGCGTTCGATGCGGCTGGTTTGTTCAATGGCGTTCACTCCAATTCTTCCGGCGTAACGGCTTCCCAGATGCGAGTTCGGCATCTGCAAAACGGAATGAGTGGCGTCGGTAGTGATGCGCTCACCAAGTTTTTTCAGGACTTCGATGGCGTTCAATAATTCGGCAGTGGTGGGTGTTGTCATGGTTTGGTTGGGAGGTTACGTTGAGCGGCTTTGAGGCGACGTTTGCGCCAGTGTTTCAGTTCTAGTTTCAGACAGTAAATACTGGAAAGGTGTCCGCGAAGTTCATATTCAATGGAGGTCACGACGGCGTCCCAACCCTCATTGTCAGCCACTCGCCTGATCCGTCGTTTCGTATGCACCTTCAGTTCCTCCCTGAGTGCGTCCAAAACATCCAAGGCGGACCAGATGTCATCATCGGTTACGTCGTCACAATTCAGAGTTGCTCGTTTGCTCATGGCGACAGTTCACCATGAATCAACCGTGCGAAGGTGTATCTGATACACAAAATGCGTGGACACTTTTGATAGTTTCGCGGCATGGTCACGGCCAAGACGCAATACAGCCTGAAACACGCCCAGGAATACTTCGAGGAACACCTGTGCGTCGGCGATTATTATGACGAGGGCCAACGCGTGGCTGGCCAGTGGATCGGAGCGGGCGCGGAACAACTTGGCTTAACTGGCAAAATCCGCGCCGATGATTTCCTTCGGCTCTGCGAAAACCAGCATCCGGCCACGGGCGAGACCTTGACGCAACGACTGAACACCACGCGGACGAACGGTGACGAAAATGCGGCGAACCGGCGGGTCTTTTATGATTTTACCTTTTCACCGCCAAAATCCGTTTCACTGGCGGCCTTCCTCGGCGCGGATGAACGCATTCTTGCTGCACACGGTCGGGCGGTGCGCTGTGCCTTGCAGGAATTTGAAAAATTCGCCGCCACTCGGGTTCGTCTCGCCGGTGCCCGCAATGGCCGTCTGACGGCCAATTTTGCCGCCGCGCTGTTCACCCACGAAACCTCACGCGCGCTGGACCCGCATCTGCACACACACTGCATTGTTTTTAACGCCACGTTTGACCCGGTGGAAAACCGTTGGAAGGCGCTGGAAAATTTTGAACTCCTGCGTGCCCGGAAGTTTGCCGAGAACATTTATTACCACGAGCTGGCCCGTGATCTGCGAAGTTTCGGCTACCAGATTCGCAACCAGTCGCGCGGTGATTTTCAAGTCGAAGGCATTTCGGAAGACCTGTGCGAGCGGTTTTCCAAGCGTCACGCCCAGATTGATGCCGCGTTGGAAAAATTGCTGGCCGACCAACCGGAATTATCCGGCACCAACCTCAAGGAACTGCGGGCGCAATTGGCGACCGAGCGGCGGGCACGGAAGCAAAAAGATTTCAGCCGCGACGAACTACGGACTTTATGGGCTGCCCAGTTAACCCAGTCCGAACGCGAATCGCTGGCCTATATTCAAAAAACCCCGGAGCAAAACGTAAATAACAAGGAACACATCGGCGTGACTGAAGCCGTGCAATGGGCAGAGGAACATCTTTTTGACCGGAACTCGGTCGTGCTGGAATGTCAGGTGTGGCAGGAGGCGTTGGGCCGGGCGCGGGGCGAGAATTTTTCCATCGAGGAACTCAAGGAATCCACCCGCCAGCATAATTATATTCGCGATGCTGAACGCCCAAACGAGGTCACGATGCGCGAAGTCTTGATGCGTGAAATGGAAATTGTCCAGCAGGTCAAGGATGGCGTCGGCGTTTGCCGTCCTCTCGTGGCTGATCCGCAGTCGGGGAATCCAAAACTGGATGACGAGCAGCGCCTGGCTCTGGACGCATTGCTGCGTTCCACGAACACCGTGTCCCTTTTCCGGGGCGGCGCTGGCACCGGCAAAAGCTTTGTCCTGCGCGAACTGGTGGATCAAATTGGGCAATCTGGCCGGCGCGTCGTGGTGTTGGCACCGCAGCGTCAGCAGGTCGTGGACATGGAAAGCGCGGGTTTCCTGTCGCCAACGACGATTGCCAATTTTCTGCTCAAGGGCGAACTGACCGCCGGTGCGGTCGTAGTCGTGGATGAGGCCGGCCAAATTGGTGGTCGTCAGATGCACCGGCTATTGCAACTGGCCCGCGAACGCAATGCGCGAGTAATTCTTTCCGGCGATACGCGACAGCACGGCGCGGTTGAGGCTTCGGACGCGTTGCTGGCTATCGAACGGTATTCGGGCATTGCGCCGGTGGAATTGCACACCATCCGCCGACAAGACCCGACGCTTGGCCGCAGCCAAAGTGAACGGAGCCGTATCCAGCAATACCGCAAAGCTGTCGAAGCGGCGGCGGCGGGCAAGCTGGTCGAATCGTTCAAGCGGCTCGACCAGATGGGCGCGATTGTTGCCTGCGGTTTGGGTGAACAGGCGGACAAGCTGGCCGACGAATATCTCAAGTTGGCGGAGCAAAAAGCGTCCGCCGTGGTCGTGTCGCAGACCTGGTCAGAAGTCCATCACGTCAATTCCCGCGTGCGCGACGCGCTCAAGTCCAAAGGATTGCTCGGCGCGAACGATGTCACCGTTCAAGCGCTTGAAAAATGCGATCTGACGAATGCCCAGAAGCGCGATGAGCGTTTTTACCCGAAAGATGGCGTGATTGTGTTCAACCAAAAGGTGCGGCAGGCTGCGCCCGGCGCAAACGGAAAACTGTTGGGCATCGTCAAGACCGGCGTGCTGGTCGAGGTGGATGGCAAGTGCGTCACCGTCACCAACAAGCTGCTCGATAAAATCACCGTCTGCCTCCCGCGCGAAGTTCCGGTGGCCGCCGGTGAGCGGCTGCACCTAAAGGCCAATCGCAAACTGGCCGCCGGTGCGCGCACGACCAACGGTGAATTGGTCACGGTCAAGGGTATCCACGCCGATGGCGGAATTGAACTGGCTGATGGCCGAGTGTTGGAAAAAGGTTTCCGCGAATTTCTACCCGGCTACGCGGTTACATCCTACGGTTCACAGGGCAAAACCGTAGATCATGTTCTCTTTTCCGACTCCACCATCAAGGCGGCGACCAATGCCCAGCAATGGTATGTCACCATTTCGCGCGGGCGGCGAGGCATCCGCATTTTCACGCCGGACAAAATTCAACTGCGCGAAAATCTGGTTCGTTCCGGCCACCGACCATTGGCGCTTGAACTGGCGCAAGGTTTTCGTCCTCGTCATGGCAACCGGCTTTGGGGCCGGCTGCATGGTTATCTGCTCCGGTTCGGCCAGCGGGCTGCCGACACGTTTTGCCGCCTGAAAAAATCTCGTCACCAAAAACATCAACACCAAAAAAAGCATGAGCACAAAATCACCAGAATGTTACGCCACTGACCCGCAGGCGCGCTGCCTGCGCGTTGAAGCATCGCCACGGAAAATATTTATTCTGCCGCTTGATCAATTGGCGTTTGCCGAACTGGATAGCGACGGCAAGGAACAACTGCTGCATCTGTCCTTCGCCACCCATGAAGTCATGGTTCACGGCACCGCGCTCCGGCGGATTGAAACC